>Ga0206900_1220_pt1 | contig 11832 bp, 9 predicted proteins | sample Alteio_BWOrgHeat_46_FD_153235 | JGI IMG/M metagenome (GOLD analysis project Ga0206900, IMG submission 153235) | Enriched cells from forest soil in Barre Woods Harvard Forest LTER site, Petersham, Massachusetts, United States -... | ecosystem: Environmental > Terrestrial > Soil > Temperate forest > O... | reverse complement strand
AGGGGTGAGCTACCGCACGTACGGTGAATTTATGGATGGACAAAAACCAAGCCTTGCCTGCCTACAAGGACATTTTTGCAGGAATTTCACGGCCTGGGACCAATCAGTTTACGACACAACCCGGTTCCGGCAATGGAAAAAGGATTTTGATTCGCTTTTGGCCAAAAATGCGGTGCCCCAGTTCAATACCTTTCATTTCATCAATGACCATACCCAAGGGATGCGAACCGGGAAGCCCACCCCGTTTGCCCAAGTGGCTGATAATGACCTGGCCGTGGGTATGTTTGTGGACTACCTGAGCCATAGCCCGATATGGAACGAAAGTGTGGTGTTTATCGTGGAAGACGATGCACAAAACGGCCCGGACCATGTGGATGCACACCGCACAACAGCCTATGTGGCAGGGGGCTATGTAAAGAAAGGGTTTATTGACCATACCATGTATTCCACTTCATCCATGCTCAGGACCATAGAACTGATATTGGACCTGCCGCCCATGAGCCAGTATGATGCAGCCGCCGTACCGATGTGGAACTGCTTTACAGATAAAGCTGAACATGAGCCGTTCTCTTCAAAACCCGAAACCGTGAACCTGAAAGACCTGAGCTATAACAAAAGCAAGTGGAGCGATATGAGCAACCAATTCGATTTCAGCTTGGAAGACCGGGTGCCAGACCAGCAACTGAACCAAGTGATATGGATTGCCGCAAAAGGGGAAAGGATCGCCATGCCCGCCCCCAGGCACGCCGCTTTTATCGCGCTGCCCAATGGCAAGGACGGGGACGATTGATAGGCTTTGATCCCTTTTCTTTATAACTTGCCTGCCCCATGGCATCCCTCTCTTTTCTGAAATTCGCGGCGGCAACCAACAATGGTTTTATCCATGCACATGGCCGAAAAGCCACCGATGCACTGATCAAGATTATCGATGCACAGGCTGATGAGAGGCTGCTGGAAATAGGTTGTGGGACAGGGTTTACCGCGATAAAGCTTTTGGTTTCTGCCGATAAGAAAATACATATAGATGCAGTGGATGCGCTGCCTGAAATGGTGCGAAAGGCCAAACAAAATGCAAGGTTTTTCAGGATCAGAAAAGGTCTTTCATTTCAGGTTTCCCACATTGGGGAAATGCTGCCGTACCGTGATGGGAGTTTTGACAAGATATATTGGGAATCTGTACTCGGCATCCAGGACACGGAAAATTTTGAGCCATATCTGCGAGAAGTGCTCCGTTTGCTACAACCAGGTGGCACCTGCATCATGAATGAAACGATCTGGCTCCCAGGGATAACTCAGCAAACCGTGGATGAACTGAACCAGTATAACCTGGAACAATTGGGCCTGCGAAACGCCACTCCCACGCCAATGGACAGGGATGGATGGATACAGGCCATTGAAAAAATCGGCTTTGTACTGATGCATGATAAGTTGGTAGCGGATGCCATTTCCAATGCAACATTAGATCATCCCAAAGAAAACCTTTTTCTCTTGGCACAATGGCAATCGAGGATCAAGAAATACCTGATGCCACATCTCGCCCTCAAAAACCACCAAATCAAAAGAAAACTGCGGCGGTTCAAAAACATGCCCCAGGTAATGGAGGCCCGGTTTTTTGTGTTTCAAAAGCCCGGTTGATCATAACCGGATTATAGTTTTAACTTGCGGTTCCATATCCTGCAAGCAATCCATGGCATCCGCATTGTTTTCCATACCCCAAAACCTGCAACGACGGGTCAGGCTCATAGCGTTCAGCAGTGCATCCCAGCTCATTTTCCCGGCCTCGGGTTTGTTGGTTTCACTGGCTGTTTTCCGCTTTTGTGTGCCGGGGCTTTGGGGCCAGTTCGTGAATGTTTTGCTCATCCTCAACTTTGCCCCGCATATCATGGGTTGGGGCAATAAGGACTATCTGCTTCGTGCCTTTAGCCTCAAGCCAGCATCGGAAGTATGGGCCTGGCGGGAAAGCCTGATCAGTCGCTCGCTTTTTGTGCTTCCGCTCTTGGTATTTCTGCTATTTTACCCGGTATCTTTTTGGTTGGGTAGCCTGATATTCATCTGGTGCGTGGCCAGGTTTGTCTACCAGAGTTATGATGTGGAAGTGCTGTACCATAAAAGGTTTTTATACACTTTTTTGTTGGAAGCGGGCAGCCTTTTACTCCTATTGGCCTGTATTTACCTCACACGACAAACCATAGATATACAGCAGCTTACCTTAGATTTTACCATTGCAGAAATTTTAAAAATGGGCATCATGGTTGGGTTGTTCAAAAACAAATTGAAAAATGACTCTGCAGCAAGCGAATTAAACGATGCGGCATTTACCCTCAAAACTGCATTCAAATATTTTGCTGCGGCATTCCCCTTTTTCATCATTGGTTTTAGTGGTTTGTTGCAGTCCCGCACCGACCTTATTTGTATCAATTATTTTATGCCTCCCGATAAGATCGGCCAGTTCCAGGTCCTCACCACTTTCCTGTTGTACATCCAGGCAGGTTCTGCCTATATCCTCACGCCCTTTGTAAAAAATATTTACCGCCTTGCTTATCACCGAGTGAAAAGCTTGGCCATTAAATTATTTTTTTTGGGGATCGCCATCGTTGTTGCAGGTACTCTGGCGACCTATTTTGTCCTCATCTATGCCTATCATTTTGATCCGGGATTTATGACCATGTTGTTGGGTGCCCTTTCCATATTGCCGGTATTCTTTTACCTGCCTTTGATTTATGAACTATACCGATATAAAATGTCAGATTATGTATTGTTTATCAACCTGGTAGGGATCGTATTGGGATTTGTATTGAACATTGTTTTCATTACCCATTTCGATAATGGCATTCATGGTGCTTTGGCCGCAACTGCAACCGTACAATGGCTATATATCCCTGTTTACCTGTATTTTCGTTCCCATCAGCCCAAACAAACACCCACCGATGTTGCCTCTTGAAGATTTCCTTACGGATCAGGCCCTATTGCTGCTAGAGCAGAAGGAAGGGATCTATCAATGCATGGAAGCAGATTTCAGGGATTGGCTGACGGGTTTTTTATTCCGGTTTGAAGAGGTGAGACGCAGCGAATACCCTGATTTTTTTGCGAATACCCAAATATCCCCCAACCTTCCTTTTGGGTATGATACCTTGGAATGGAAATTCCGCCAACAAAGCCTAAAGATCATGAAAAACGAATTGAAGGGATTGGCACATGCCAGGATCTTGGAAGTGGGCAGTTGGAACGGATGGCTCACCCATCATCTTGCCGCATGGGGGCATGAGGTATTGGCGACGGATTATTTTTTGGATGAACAAGACGGGCTACAATCCAGAAAACATTATCCCGAAACCTGGACTCCCCTGCAAATGGATCTCAGCAAACCTACCATTTTTAAACCCGCTGTTTTTGATGTGATAGTGGTGAACCATGCCCTACAGTTCATGCCCGATCCTTTGCCTTATGTACGGCAATTGAAAGCTCTATTAAAACCTGGAGCGAAGATGGTCTTATTGGGTATGAGCCTGTACAAAAGCCCTGATAAAAAAGCCCATGCCGTAGCACAAAGCCGCCAGCACTATAAAGACAAATACGCCTTTGATATGAGGATCCATCCTTCCAAGAATTATCTGGATTTTAAGGATAAGAAAGCATTGGAAGGGGAAGGGTTTGTGTTCCGACAATATCCTAAAATGCCATTAAGGAATCTGATGGCCAAGATATTGAAGTATAAGCCGGTTTATTGTTATGGCGTTTGTGGCAATTGAGTTTAGTGGGCCAGAGCTCTTAGCTCGGGCCAAGTCTAAGCGCAGCGGGCGAGCAAGAAACAATCCCTACCTTGCATAGATATTGAACTCACAACATTTTACAAATTTCCCTTGATAAGGCTTATAAAAAGTTAAATGACTGTTATTGGCTTCTTTGCTTAAGGAATCCCCAACACCAATTTGGTTTTCATCAAAAAACCCACTTTTGGCATCCAAATCACATTTCAAATCCATATTAGAGACCTTGTCGTTAATGGTAATTACGCACAATCCTCCTCGATCGTTTAGTTCAATTATTTTACCTGCAAATTTTTTAAGCTGAATTTCTTTTAATTCCTTTTGGTATGCAGTGAACTCGTGATATTCAAAAATGCCTAATATCGGCAGCGCTATTAGCATCAAAACTATAATAGCTTTTTCATAATCGTTAATGAACCTACCTCCTACTTTTAAATCCCACTTCATTTCAGTCGTTACCAATTCGCAAAATATATACTTTTCTATGCTTTTTACACTTCAAGTCCCTAATCTAGGACAAAGAAAACTCAAATTCGTGGCCTGTGACTCGCCTGCTATTCTACATCTCTGGCTCATGAATGCAAGATAGCATTTTCGATTGTATTTGCAAATCCGGCGGTCTAAGACCGCTACATTCTGCCAAAATGAGGTTATAGCTATGCTCAAGACTTGGCCAAACTTTGAGCGTATTGGGGCAAGCCAGTTCCTTCGTTCCTCAGGATGACAATATTTTGTATGTCATAGACTTGTGTGCATTTATTGCAGATGGCTAAAACAGGAGGCCACAAGAGGCAACTACAGAGCTAACTCACCAACTCAGCAATTCACAAACTCACCATATTGCCTCGGATAGGCGGACGTAAAGCCCGCCCCTACAGCACCAACTCCCCCACCGGTTGGTACACATGGTCTGCATCCATTACTTTCTCGGGGTGGTGGATATGGTATTCGAATTCGTGGCGGAAATGGCGGATGGCACTCGCAACTGGCCAAGCGGCTGCATCGCCGAGCGGGCATATCGTGTTGCCTTCTATTTTTTTGGCGACATCTACCAAGAGATCAATATCGCTTTGTTTACCTTTGCCATATTCTATGCGGTGCAATACCCGTTCCATCCATCCGGTGCCTTCGCGGCAGGGGCTGCATTGGCCGCAGCTTTCGTGGTGGTAGAACCGTGTGAAATTCCAGGTGTTGCGCACGATACATTGTGTTTCATCAAATACGATAAAGCCCCCGGAACCCAGCATCGTGCCAGATACAAATCCGCCGTCAGCCAGGGATTCATAGGTCATTACCCGGCCTTCGCCATTGATGTTTTTCAGGATCAGTTCGGTAGGGAGGATGGGAACGGATGAACCACCCGCTACCACGGCTTTCATTTTTTTGCCATTGGCTATGCCGCCACACCATTGGTCGCTATAGATAAATTCTTCTACCGGCAGGCCGAGCGTTATTTCATATACGCCGGGGTTGTTGATGTTGCCACATGCCGAAATCAACTTGGTGCCCGTACTGCGCCCGATGCCTATTTTGGCATATTCCGCGCCACCCATATTGATGATGGGCACCACCGCCGCAATGGTTTCCACGTTGTTCACCACCGTTGGTGAGGCATACAATCCCTGTACCGCCGGGAAGGGAGGTTTGATGCGCGGGTTGCCACGCTTGCCTTCCAATGATTCCAGCAAGGCAGTTTCTTCGCCGCAGATATAGGCACCGCCACCGGGCTGCACGTACAGCTCCAGGTTATAGCCGCTACCCAATATGTTGTTTCCCAAGAAGCCATTTGCTTTTGCTTCGGCAATGGCCTTTTCCAGGATTTTTATGATCCATTTGAATTCACCACGCACATAGATATACGAGGTATTGGCACCCAAGGCATAAGAGGACGTGATCATCCCCTCTATCAGCAGGTGCGGGATGTGTTCCATCAGGTACCGGTCTTTGAAGGTACCGGGCTCGCTTTCGTCAGCGTTGCACACCAGGTAGCGCGGTTTTTCCGATTTCTTGTCCAAGAAACTCCATTTCATCCCGGTAGGGAATCCGGCGCCGCCCCTGCCCCTGAGGCCGGAAGCCTTCACCTCTTCGGTCACCTCATCCGGGGTCATTTTTTTAATTGCCTTTTCTACAGAGGCATATCCCCCTGTTTTGCGGTACACCTCAAAGGTGTTGATGCCCGGTACGTCTATCTGGGCAAGGAGTATTTTCTGATCAGCCATGTATTCTGAACTAATGTCTTATGCCACAAAATTAGGTTTTTTTGTGATAGCTGGTATGGGCAAACCTATTGCTGCAACACAAGCTTTTGGGTGAGGTACACTTCCCCAAAATAGGCCTTCACCAGGTAAAATCCCGCCTTTAGTCCATATCTCGAGGGCAGAACGGGAATATCGTACCGGCCGGGATACTGCAGCCCGTCTTGCAAAATGGCCAATTGCCGCCCTGCCATATCATATAGGGTCAGGTTCACTTGGCGTGGGCCCGTGAGTTCATAATGGATGATCACTTCGTCGCGGAAAGGGTTGGGGTAGGCCTGGAACACATTGGCATTGGCAGTGATGGGATGGATACCAGACGCATCGGTTGACATCGTATCCCTATAATAGGTGACGCAGCCGCCTTTGCTTTCCATGATCAGGGCTACGGGATATTTTCCAGGGGTCTTGTACGTATGCACCGGCACCATGGAGTCGGTGGTGTCTTTATCCCCAAAATCCCAATGATAATGCATACCGGTAGAATCCCTGGGCAGAAATATGGCGGCGTTTCCGTTGACATGATAATCGAAACCCGAAGTGAACGAAGAAGAGATGACCACGGTCTTATAGCTCTTCAGTGAACAGGCATTTTTCCGGGCATACGAGAGGCTTATGGAATAGTGCCCATCATTTTGGTACAAATGTGTCGGTGATTTTTCCGTGGAGTTGGTACCATCGCCAAAATCCCAGTGCCAGCCCCCATTCAATAGGATGCTATCCGGGCAACTGTTCTGGAAATCAAATTGATAGCAATGGGGTACAGGTGAAAATGCCAATGCAGGTAAGCTACCGGAATGGGCCAAGTAATTGAGGGTTTGCGTCTTGCCATTCTCTGTTTTTTGGATCTTCAATGGATAAGTGCCGGGATTGACATAGATATGCTTGATGATATGGCTGCCGCTATCTGCTTGGCCATCCCCAAAACTGATCTTATAATAGGCCCCATCGTAGCTATCGGGATAGGTGAAGGTATCGGCAGCGCAGATATAGTAATGGATGGTTTGGGCATGTAACGGAACTGCAACTGCGAGGAACACAATAGCCAAGAACGCTTTCCGATACAATGCTGCATACATGGACCAATAGAACGGGGGAAGGCGGGGAAAATTGTAAAAGCTAGCAAATCGCCTCTGAAGTATCAGGGCGACAGTTTATATCCACCTTATTTCATCAGCACCAGCTTCTTGGTTTCAGCATATCCATCATACCCGATCTTCAGGAAATAGATACCCGGCACCAGGCCTGCGTTGGCGGCATCTATATTGGTGGTGTATTGTCCGGGCTCTTGGTGGGCGTTCAGTATCTGTTTTATCATCCTGCCCTGCATATCATATATGGCAAGCTGTACCTGGGTGGGTTCGCTGAGGGTATAAGCAACCGTGGTCTGGTTGGAGAACGGATTTGGATATACGGCCCATGAAGCCATGGGATTTGAACTATTATGGATACCTGATTGCCCCAAATTTATGATTCTCCGTATGCTGTCCACACAACCATTTTGAGAAGTGACCACCAAGGTGACTATATAATTATAATTGCCAAAGAACAGATATTGGTGGAAGGGCTTCACCAGGGTAGAAGTAGTCCCATCACCAAACCGCCACAAATAGCTTTTGCCGGTGGCATCCAAGGGAGCAAAACTCATATCATATCCACTGGCTGTGTAAGTGAATGCGGCATTGGGAAATGGGTAAGGGGTGACATAGGCAGAAAATGTGTCTTTGCAAAGCCCAGACTCCGTGACGGTTAACAGCACTTTAAAAGGGCTCGAACTGACATAACTAGCCGTGGGGTTTTTGAGGGCGGATTTGGCCCCGTTCCCTAAATCCCAAGCATAAGTGGTATTCGATGTTGAATTTGCCGTGGTATTGTTGAAAAGGACCGGGGCTTTGATACACGCATCCGTAAAACCAAAGGACGGGGTAGGGACTTGTAATACATTGATCGTTTGCGTCAAAGTATCATTGTATGGGTTTTGGTCGAGCTTCAACAAATGATACATTTTTAATTTGTAAGTCCCAGGTATTGTGAATGTTAGGTTGTAAGCCAAAAAGAAGGTATCCGTCTTGCCAGCAGCGATGCTGGCCTGTTGCAAGAAGCTAAAATTTTGTGAGGCAGGACCCGTAATGTCTGCTTTGATAGTAAAGTCCCCCTCTACATTGGTGCCATGGTTTAAAAGAGCTCCCATTATTTGGTAAGTTATGCCAGGACAAATCGTTGGATTGGGCGAAAGGATCTTCAACATTTTTATTTCATGGGCAAAATTGTTCTCATCTGCCCCTATGTCCGGGATAAGTTTATCACGCGGTTCGCCATCCATATCATCGGTCACTGTGGAAATGGGATGTGCCAATCCATCAAGTACATAAGTTTTGTTGTGCAGGTCCCCATTCCCAATAAAAGTAGGCATGATGGAAACACTGTGTTGGTCAAAGGGCATCGCCGCCTTATAGGAACTTAAACTATTATAGGATTTGGTATCCCATCTTACTAACGCATCATTGCTGACTAGGTTATTATAATCAATTGAATCATCAGTGAAAAATGACCCTGTATAATATATGGCGCAACTTCCCGATGGGTTTACTAAATCATTATTTAAGATTCGAGAACTCTCTGATTCACCATCTTCCACTACATACAATGGATAAGCAGTACCCGTAGTAACGTTGTCGATTAACACTGTATTATAAACCAAATCTAAATATAAGGTGGTTTCTCTGTGTAACCCTTGGATGTAATTTGATGAGGAATTCTTGATGTATACTGTGTTATTCGCCACGATGCATCGGTTTTCAGGATTTCCATAACATTTTACCAAATTAATTCCAATATAATCGCTGTTAAGGTTTTGTAAGTTTATCGTATTTCGCTTGATTAGAATCGGCTGATTGCAATTAGTAATGGAAATTCCGCCAGTATTCCCATTCGATTGATATATAGAGTTTCCTGATATTTTCAGGCTATCGCAATGAGACAGATTGAATGGCAAAGGAACATTTTTGAAAATACTGTTTGAAATAGTAATATTATGGTTTACAATTGAACCTGCATTACAAGTTGTAATCCCATATGAGCCATTTATAAAAAGTGTATTTATAAAATTCAAGTTTCTTTTCTTATTACAATCCAATGATACCAGTGGGTTCGCATTATCTGCAGAGGAAATAACCATATTTTGAAAAGTAATGTTGGATGCGTTATTTATGATGTTTAATACAACCCCGCTCTCAGTACGATTCAAGGTCATATTTCTAAAAATAAAATAATTTGATTTCAAATCCAAAGTAACAAAATCTGAACTTCCTGAACTATTGTAGATGATCACTTTAGAGCTATCTGAGCTTGCTGATTGGTAAGTTATTGTATTGATAGCTGATACGCCTGAGATCGCAAACAATCCAATATTTTCTTCGTATGTCCCATCTGCAATATTAAAAATGACCGACCCTTTCACTCCGTTTCCATTAGAGGTACCTCCGTCAGTTCGTGCTTGTCCCAAAAGGTCTCGAATAGTGGAATAAATATTCTGATAATTTCTAGACGATGCCGCCTTCCCAGGATCAATCGTATACGTCCCTGACAAGGCCCCATACATTTTAACCGACGTCCCGGCCAATAGGGCCAAAATGAGAACCAATGGTCTGCAACACCTTGAAAGAAACATATCCAGTTGAGTTTTAAATGCATGGCAAGTTACGGAAAATCCTCCGTATGCCGCAATCCAATATTTTGTCTTACCTTAGCGGCATAATTCGCGTTTTTATGAAGGGATGTAAGACAGGGCTTTTCGTTGCAATGGTTTCTTTTTTCATGGTTTCCCATGCCTTTGGGCAAAAGAAGGATGCCAAGCCCAGCAATATCAAATTCACCAACCAGAACAACCTGCTCACCATCACCTATGATCTTCCAGATGGGGGCAAGGATGTATTTTACACTGTAAATCTTAAGGTAGTTGATTCGTCATCCCACCTCATCGCCAATCCTGTTTCCCTCACTGGGGACGTGGGCAGGGGCATTTCAGGCGGGCCACACAAAACCATCCAATGGGCCTACACCAAAGACTCAGTGAAGCTGAGCCAAAGATTGGGCATATTTATTGATGCCGATCCTGTTATTGCCCGGGGCGGGCCAGCCAATGCCCTGAAATCGCTGATTGTTCCCGGCTTGGGGGACTACTATGTCTATGGCAAAAAAGGCAACCCTGCTTTCCTGATCACCATTGCCGCATACGGTTGCGTGGGCTATGGGGTGTATAACCTGTTGCAGGCCAACAACACCTATAGCCAATATGAAAAAGCCACGCACCAAACCGATATTGACAACTATTTCAACCAAGCCACCCAACAGCGGAGCACCGGGACCACATTTGTGACCATAGGGGCCGTGATATGGGGTGCCGATGTGCTGAATGTATTGCTGAAAGGGATTACCAACCAACACGTGAAAAACAGCGGCCCAAAATCGGCCAAACTGGATTGGAACCTGAACGTAAGCCCATACGGCCCGGGGTTTAACCTTACCTATAAATTTTGATCGTGAAAAAGACTGCCCCCTCAGTTTTTTTAGCCATTGGCATCGTTTCCCTGCTCTTTTCATGCAGCAAGGAAATAATCAGGGACAATCCCTATGATGTGAACAACCCGGCTGCTTATAAAGGTTTTATCGCATTTTCAAGGGCTGTTATCTATAGCGACAAAAGCAGTGGAAATGTAAATACCACCAATAACCAAGTGAACATCGGGGAACATCTCCAATATTTTATATACGTAAAAAACACATCTGCCAATCTCATTGGGAAAGTAACTGCCACCATAAAGCCGCACAACAACCCCGATATTTTGAACATAAAATCAGATGGTGGCCCTGCAAATACAGGTCAATGCGTGCTTAATTATGGCAATATTGATGCGTCCGCTATGGTCTATCCTGACTTTCATTTGGATTTTGATGTGGCACCCACGGCCACGGATAACGAACGCCTGATCTTTGATATTGAAATGGCCGATGCCCAGGGTCACCATACAGAAGATACTTTTTCGGTGAAGGTCATGCATTTCACCCCAAATTATCATTTTGTGTTGCAACAGGCTGTCCTGCTATCCTCCAACCAATCTGATGGAAAAATACGTGCAGGGGCAAACATTATCATGGGCATCAATGTGAAAAATGCTGGTTCTGTTGGTTCGAACGATATAAAAGCCAATGTGAGCATCAACAATTCATCCATAAAGACAGTGACCCCGGCCCAACTCGATTTTGGGAACTTGGCGAGCGGCGCTAACTCAAAGCAACAAAAGATCACCCTTTCCTTGGCCAATGGGTTGACGGCAGGCACCAATGTGCCGCTAGACCTTGATATATTTGATCAGTACGGCAATACCTGGAAACAGACCATTAATTTTACGGTATCGCAATGACAATAAAGACAATAGCTATGAAAAACTTTATTAAATGCCTTGTCTTTGGGCTGGTAGTGTTTTCTTTTTCCTGCACCAAAGAATTCATTCGCGACAATCCTTATGATGCTCAATCAACCAATCCTTATACCGCCGCGGTAGCCTACACACGATTTGAGATCGTAAACGATTACTCAGATGGGGGCGTTAATACCCACGATGGCAAGGTGAACCCCAGTGAGCACATACAGATACGGGTATATGTAAAAAACACTGGCAAGCTTCCTTTGCAAAATGTTACTGCAGTGGTATCGGATCCGGGCATTCAGTATCTTCTGAATTTCAGGACGGATGGGTCAAGCCCAAACGGCGATGCGACGCTAACGTATGGGGATATCGCAGTGGGCC
>Ga0206900_1219_pt1 | contig 11833 bp, 10 predicted proteins | sample Alteio_BWOrgHeat_46_FD_153235 | JGI IMG/M metagenome (GOLD analysis project Ga0206900, IMG submission 153235) | Enriched cells from forest soil in Barre Woods Harvard Forest LTER site, Petersham, Massachusetts, United States -... | ecosystem: Environmental > Terrestrial > Soil > Temperate forest >... | reverse complement strand
TTGCCATACCTTTTCTCCAGGATGTTTTTATTTGCCCCTGCTCCTTGTCGGAAAGTTCCTTGCTTCTCTTCCCAGAATTTCCTTAGCTGCTCATAATTATTTTTTACAACTTGGGATGTAATATTTTGATAGAGTGAATAATCCAAATATAAAACCTCGAAAACGTTGTCCGAATTGATGAGATTCCAATCATTCGTATTTGTGTTGTTGTACTCTTCAGGAATATCAATTATACCGCCCTTTGATGTATAATATTTTAACCTCTCTTCTCTGGAAACCAAGTGCGGTTTAGATTCTTTGATGTTTACCTCTGGTTCAATTTCCCCGCCAACAAGGCGGGGAATATCTGAATCGCCCGAAGGCAAACTTCCTTCACCGTTTGATGAGGGTAATGACACATTGCTCTGCTCCTTCATCACATTCCCAGGCAATTTGCCAACTGAGTCGGTATTGTTAGAACTTGATGACGGGAGTTTTGTTTCTTCAACCATAACTTATAATATTAGCATCTTACATCCAATGATTGAATTTTTTGCCTCAATGGTACGGCCCTTTGGCTAAAATCAAATTTGTCATTAACGAGATACATCTCTTTTTGGCCGGATGGAGGATATGTCGCAAATACCTGCAAAACACCATTATTATTCACGTGCAAGGTTACATCAACATATCCATCAGAATTATCTAAAGGAAGTTCACCTCTCGCCCCGTCATAGTCGTTTGGATCAGTAGATTCTCCTTCATATATCTTCACCTTCGCATTTTTAGGTGCGTCAAATTTTCGACTAACATTTAATGGAATCGGAGAATCTTTCTTAATTAGGTGCTCTATAAGCCGCTTTGAACCCTTTTCTACTTCTATACCAATGGAACCCGAAGATACGTCCTGAACGTTATTTTTTTGATAAGGAAATAACGCAGCACCAATGCTAATAGCCGTGTCGTAGTCAAATCCTTCAATATGCCTTTGAATTTCTTTTCCTGATATCTTTTCCAAATAGTCAGGAATCATATTCATCCTGCAAGAACCTCCAGCCAAAATAACGTTATCAATTTGCTCCCAATTCAAATTAGAATTGGCAAGCACTTTTTCGCACATCTTACCGCAGCGGTCCAATAAATCCCTAGCCGCTACGTTAAAATAAAAATTTTGATCTTTAACCTCTGCAACAGCAGAAAGAGGAGCCCTGTATAATTTAACAATCAAATCTTCACCATTATGACTCATTTCGACTTCAGTTTCTTCTGTTTCACTTAGATCAAATTTTGCCCTTAAAGCTTTTTGCTGAATATCCCAACCCAAATCTGACGGAATATCAGTTTCAAATTTCCTGACAAATTCCTCATTTAAGTACCCCTCAATTAATTTATCCCAGTTAATTCCACCGATAGAATTTTCACCTAAAGAAGCAATCACATTTGCAGAACCATTCTGCATTTGAAGAATAGTTACGTCAAGCGTTCCGCCACCGAGATCGAAAACCATTATTTTGCAATTTTCGGAGGATGAAAAGCCATAAGTCAATGAAGCTGCAGTTGGTTCATTAATCAGGCCAAGAACAGAAAAACCAGCAGCAAAACCCGCAAGGCTTGTATCTTGCCTTTCCTTATCACCAAATGAAGCCGGAACTGTGATTATGGCCTCAAGCAAAATATCCCGTTCGTCTGTAGTATCGGCGATAATTTTCTTCTTCTTGAAAAATCTAATAGCAGCCTTCTTCAAATTTTTCAAAATCAGAGCCGACATACCTGCGGCCCCATATTTGAATCCGTCAAATCTATCATAAGGAGCATTTTCCAAAGACAAACCCATGTCCCGTTTCACGAACTCAACTATATAAGGTTAGGACTCAGTTATTTTTCTACTGTTAGCTTTGTCCCCCACATATACTATTCCGGCTTTGCCATCGAAAAATATAACGGAGGGAGTAATCGGCTTATTCTCACAATTCGGGATGACAACCGCTTTTCCATTTTCATCAATGTAAGAAATACAAGAAAATGTGGTGCCTAAATCAATACCAACAGTGGGTATTTTGCCATTCTCTCGAATAGGTAAAGTTCTTTTTCCGGAAGGACTTGCTGGCAGGCTTCTTGTTGGTATAGGCTCGACTAAAAAATTGTCTAAATTTAAATTAAAAATTCCCTTTGACAGTAATTCTGTAAAATCTTCAAAAGGTCTAATTACTTTGGTCCTGCCATATGAATTTTCAAAAAACTGTGCAAAGGTATCCGATGACAGCAAGTCGCCAGTCAATAGAATATTATCAAATGATTTATTATCTCTAACAAAATCATCAAACTTCCTTCTTATAATAGAAAAGAACTCTCCAGACATTGCGTCCAGATTTTGTTTTTCAATTTCAACTGTGCCGTCGCTACCATCAGAAAGTTTTATATAAACACGTAAAACTTTCCTCGTACCATATGTCTTAAATTTACCTATTTGCTCTTCGGCCGTCGCATAGAGGCTTACAATTTCTTTTTCATATAATTCAGGTTGGTTGAAAATAGCACCTGCTGATCCTTTATGTCGTTTTTTTATCTCATCGAGCATTATCCTGGCAAGGTTTGTAATTTGATTATCTCTTCCTTTGCCCTCAAGTACCTCGGTGGATATATTTACAACTCTATTCTTATATTGTATAAAATTAAAATTCAGGTTCCCAAAGTAGGTTTCAACAATTACAAGATTTCCAACATTCGGTATAACTTGTCTTTTATTCAAGGACAAGAGCAATGCTTCGAAATACAAATTGGCTGGACCCGAATTTATTTTAAATCCAAAGTTTTCAAAAAAATCACTAATTATTATTTTTGTTTCATGCTCATTTGCTAATCCAGGTACGAAACATAGATTCAAAGGAATTTTAAAGTTGGCATTGATATTTGGGCTAAATGCTCTCATTCTTTCCAGGTATTGCAACTTAACCTGCTCAATTGACTCTTTTAAAAGATTGACGGATGGCAACTCCAGTTCATACCTTTTGAAAGTTATTTTTGGATCAAGTATTATGGTGTAGAAATCACCATATGCTTCTTCATCACCGGCTTCATAGCTTGCTTTTACATCTAAGTCATTCCTTATTCTGCCATCGGCAACAGTAAAATACAACCAGTTTTTTTCTTCACCGTTTATCTTCAGGACTTCCCAGGCTTTTTGATTTGGTTGGATACTGCAAATAAAGTGATCTTCAAAAAATATTATAGTTAATGAATCATTCATATTATACTCGCTATAAACCAAATAGTTTTGGCAATAAGATGGTATCAAGAAAGCACATTCCTTCGAGAATAATAACAGGTGCTTCAAAATCAAATTCATCTGATCTTCTTGCTAGCATATACTCTGGTATATTTCCGATGTATGCTATTAGCCGCATATTGTTAATATCGGATGTTATAGACGGCATGGTAAATTCAAAATATTCATGGCAAAAGGCATAAAAAATTTGCGTAAATTCTAAAAAGCGTTTAAACTCACGTGGAGTGGAAAACTGATTGCCGAAGTTTCTCATAAACTTAGTCTCTACTGAAGCGAGATCTTCAACTTCAACACCATCATATTTAAAACCTACTTCCCCTATGAGTTCACCTATTTGATCCTTTTGAACATAAATTTCCTCAGCGCGAGATAAGCCAAAGGACACCTCTGATTTCACATAATTAGTATTTGAGGGCCGAATATTAAAATTTAGAATATGTTCGTTCGCATTGTCACCATAACCTTTGTTAAAGCATTCCTTATAATAAGTTGCTGCCGCTTTCTGGTTCATTGCCTTAAGCCAATCAAACATTCTGCCCCCTTTTCCAAAACATCCAATTTCGACATCATCAAATGTTCCTTGATAATCATCAGCATTGGCTTCTTGGCTCAATCTTATTTTATGAGCCAATTGGCCAGCATAAAACATAATCAATCCTGTCATAAATGAATTGATTATGTACAATTCGGGACAATAAGCTGCAATGTTTTTATAAAACTCATTAAGGTCTTCTTCCGAATTCAAACGATCAATAATGAGGTTGTAATAATATGAAGCGGTATTGTTATTAAGTTTATCAGGTCCGATTGTTATGCCATGTATATAGAAACGTCTTTGAAGGCAAAATGATTTTAGCACATCCTGAAATTTTCGTGACATCCTTGTTGCATCTGCCAGTTTGCCTGCCGCAAATTTGATAGAACTTTGTTTAATTAGTGTATTTTTTATTTCAATGGCGCCGGAAACGGATTTTATTTTTTTCGAAGCAATACAAAGTATGTCCGTCGTAGAGCCACCGGTATCAAAACCAATTATTAATCCTCTTTCACCAGTTTGAAAATTAACTCCTAATGCATGCTTGCAAACTGATGCGGCTTCTGTTTGAGGTTCTAAATTCGGAAAATTTGGATTATTGTTATTATTATTGCCTGCTCCAAATTGTGCAACCGTGGCCTTCTTATATTCAAATTCCGATGAATTATTATACGAGATTAACGGATTGACTTTCCCAACTTCTAACCAAAGAAGACTATACTTTTGGATAATGGATTTGTTCATTGAAGAAGGATATGCCCAAACGAGAGCTTCCGGATACTTTGCCTGATCCAATAGTTCTGCATAGGTTTTGAGATAAAGGGACTTAAGCAAGCTTTGCTTATAAGCATTTTCTGTGTCATCGTTGCTCCATTTCATATTGAATTTAATATAACTTGGCTGACCTCCAAATCGAGTTGTATATGTGGTTTCCGAGCTGTCATCAATCGGGATATTTTTTTCAAAGACCGGAAAGCCTCCTTTAATTTCTTTCTTTAGTTCTCCTATAGGGGCTATTTCAATTTCCTTTACCCTTCTTTCGTCATGGATCATAACCATTGATTTAATTTGATTGCTTTGGGTTTCTTCATTTTGAAAGAAAAATACCTCATGTGCACTTGCTGCTGCCTTTTCATTGTTGGCAACATCTATGCCTAGAAGAAACTTTCTTCTATTCTTGAAGGTGATCAGGTTGGGTTGCCCATTTGCTTCTGCATAGCTAATACAAATATTATTGCTACCGAAATCAAATCCGAGCCTAGTTGGTTTGAGGTTATATTTTAAAGACCTGTAATCCTTTAATGTGTTTGCGCTGTTCGAGTTGAAACTCCTGAAAAGTAAATATCCAGCTTGCTTTGTACCACGCCTAAATTCAATTCCTTTAAAGGGTTCCTCACTTTCGTAAATTTCATATTTTAAATCAGCGGTCCCCATTTTATTAATATTATACTCAATTAGAATATTGGCCGTATCCTCATCCTCTAGTTTTCGACCATTTTCTGCAATCTTTTTTAATTTGAAGTGCCCTTCTTTATTTTGGCAGATTAAACCAAAATTATTTTTGTCACCTCGCAATGGAAATGCTTTCAGTTCGGATGAGTTATGTGGCAGCTCTGAATACAAGTAATATTTATTCCAAATCTTTGAAACGAAGTCTGGCCAACAAATAATTTTCTCGCCGCCTATTTTTGAGGAATCTTTGTATTTTTTGGTAAAAGATGTTATATTACCATTTACGTCTACTTGAAGCGTAACCTGCAATATTTTTGTAGCCATATCGTAAAATGCTGATAAGTTTGATTTTAACCCTCCTCCAATTATTATTAAATTCTCGATGTCATCCTGAAAAATGGCAAGCCCTTTTTCGGAAAGTGGGATGGTAAAATATTTATCACCAGCATCGGAACTTGCTTTCAACATAGTGACCCCTGCCTTGCTCGATTCCTCATGGTCGTCATTCTGATTGTCAAACCCTATTTCACAAATCGTACATGTATCGGGATTAAGAAGGAGCTCAGCCAATTCAACTTCAATGGGTGCCATTCCTTCAAAGTCTTCCATTTTTGAAGATATTCGGCCTCCATAACCATACAGGGTTGTTTGAAAATTAAAAATCTTATCAAATGGGGCAGGAAATTTGTTAAAGTTTGGAACAATAGCGTTTTCATCAATATTGTATCCTTTATTTGTAGCATAAGTTTTAATTTCGCTTATCCAATTGTTCAAAAAAGCAGAGATTCTAAGAACATCCGGTTTTAGTCTTTTAAACTGGTCTATATATAAATCAAGCGAAGCATTCATATGTTTTACATAGACAAATAGTTTTTCGATATCTTCTCCTGAAAGATTAGCTTTTAATGGATCAATAAATTTTTTTGTAATTTTGCTATAGAATCCCTTATTTGCATTTAGGCTATAGGCAGGAGCTGTAAATAACAACGATTCCGGTGATGTAGCACCTATAACTATACCATTGTACCTTATGACGTTAATTGCAGGTGATGTTTTTGCAGCGCTATCTAACAATGACTCCTGATCGCACCATAAATCTTTTTCATCGAATAGCATATTGCCCAATGCTCCCTTAGGTTCATATAAATTTTTTGTCAGTTCAATTTTCTTTCCATCAGAATAATCCAATGTTATTTTCTCAACAGTTATTGGCTGATTATCTAGAGCTATGCAGGCTATGAGTCCTTTCCATTCATCTTGTATTGTTTTAAAGAAAGACATTAAGCCTGAAAGTGTTTGATCAACTTTGCCAACGTAGTTTATTGCATATTTGAACATTACTGCCCGTGCAAGAGGCGTGGGAATACCGGAAATTAGTTTGCTCAGTTCCTCACTATTTTCAACATTAACTTGCTGGGTAATAATATTACTTATAAATACTTCAGGTGTCTGAAGTTTATTCCAAATATATTCTGAACCTGCGGCTTGTTCAGATCTAGTCGTTATTACAATAGGTTTTAATGCCATTTTGTAGGTTATTAATTGCTTATTATATTAAACAATTTTGTAAGTGTATTGTATGTATGTGCCAGGAACCGTTCGTTTAGTCTTTCGACCTTTTGCTTCTCTGCCGATGGTCTAACCCCGGTATCTTTTAAAATGGTGTCGATGAATACTTGATACGGATCTCCGACGCCTATTCCCAATTTCCCTTTTCTAGCGAATTGATGCTCCTCTTCATTAAAGATTTTACCGAAATGAAAATCTCTTAATTGACGGGTATTTGTGCTGAATGAATCGGTTTGAAATAAGAATGGACCATCTATACTTTCTCTCACCTGGAATAACCATCCGGGTATTACATTTTCCTTTGAATCATAACTAAAGGCAAATGATTTCACAAACTCATCAATATCTTTCGCTTCTTGGCTTGGCAGATAGATATAATCAGGTGTCTTGAACTCTTCGAATTTTCTGACTAAATTCAAAGCCCCGCTTTGTTCGGGCTTCCACCCTTGCTCTTTGTTAATTATGATATGTGAAAAGGCAAGAAAGGAGCCCATTTTATTCATAAATTCCTTGGTTTTGGCTTCGCCAATAAAATCTTGAAATTTAAAATTGAAGGAATCGTTTGAGTAGTCTGCAGATTTGAAAACAATGTCATTCTGATCCAGACCTTCATTTCTATTGAAGAAGTCATAGGCAGCACACGCACTCAGCAATTCTGTGACATGGCATGAATTTTTTTGTTCGCCACCACCAGTTACTGTGCTTTGACTGTTAGGTCCAGAGAAATCTTTTTTCTTTGGCCAACCAATATGATACATCATTTTATAAGTTGCCTTAACAGTTTTGTCGGCCTGGTAGAACATTAAGGCCGCCTGGCTATTTCGTGAAAAATTATTAGAATCGGCAATTACTTTTTCGGACTTAATTTGAGAAGGATCTGGTGAATTAAAGCCAAAATATTCAGTAAGCAAGCTGCAGCCAAATTTCGCATTAGGGTGTATTTCAGCATTTTGATCTTTAATCCTGATTGCATCCCGTAATGCTCTTGGAATTATAGGAATAGATGATGCACCAGTACCGCCAAAAATTGACCCTAAAATAAAAACACGGGCATTTTCACCTTCTTGGTATATCTTATCAAGGAATTCGGATAGTTGCTTGTCCTCATTCCTAGCCCTTCCATCACGAACATTTTTGGCGGCTTCAACAATGCAATGGTACATTAAATGTGAACCCAAATGTGTCTGGGCCCTATATCCGTGATCTAAAGTAAATTGTTGAACATCCTGGCCGAAAAACAAATCTGATAAAGCTTTATTTTCTTCTGTACCCAAATTAAGGTCGCTTATTAGTTCATAGGTACCACGATTCCCAGAATATTCAGGTGCAAATTTGAATATATTCAATTTTGCTGAAAAAAATGTGTTTGCTGTTGGTTTGGCATCAGTGCCGCCCTTTATCCTTAGGTATCTGTCAATTAATTGTTCGCTTCTGCCTTTATTGCCATTATTTGTATCAGTATCAATGGAAAGTATGTTGATTTCTTTATTATCAAACATTCCGATTGCACATAGATGAGTGAATGCCTCAATGCACCTCATGCCAGTTCCGCCAATTCCAATTAAAAAATATGACATAAAATTTTGTTTATAAAGTGATTAGGTTATTTTCTTTTTCGCGAAGGAAACCAATTGCCAAGTTTACCGGTCGAAAACATTTTACTCAGCAAAAAACCCAGTATCACATATGTAGCTATTGCGATGAGTGTCCCCGTAACATTCGCACTCATAAAATCCCCTTGCAAATTGTTTGAAACTGTTGGTGCTACACCAAACATGTTGTAAAGAAAGCTAACAATAAGTGCGACAATCACTAGAATCCAAAACCAACTTCTTCTTTTTCGCGGGTCTTTCGGATGCGAACCTCCTTCAAATTTGATCATGGTTGCAATTACTGCGGCCATGACAAGAAAAATTACACCAATTATCGCCCCGAAAATGTATGTCTGCAATGACAATGCACTTAGTTGTTGAGGTGTTCTTACGGTAATAAGACCTAAGATTGCAATCATGGGTTTCTAAAATTTATTATTTGTCAAGTTTTATGTAAATTGTGTATATTACTTTATTCTCCATATTAGCTGCTATGTCATTCATAGCAAATTTCAAACTTTCACCAAGTGAGCCAATTGTGTATCCGTTGGCATAATTAAGCCTTAGAACATTATCTGCATCTTGTTGCTCTTTCACTTTCGCGGATCTAACTACTAAATCCACCTTATAGGTAGTTGAAGTTGGAATACCGGCAAAATCCGGTTTCATCTTAATACCTATTTCCTTGGTATCCGAATTGTAAACAAAATCGAACATATCCTCAGTTGCCTGCCCTTTCTTATATACGTATTTGATGGTTTTATTTTTGATGGTATCCTTTTTACCTGTCTCTGGGTTACTTGTAACTTCAGGGGCTTCCTGGTTTATAGAATTGGAAAAGTCGGCTAATGTTTGGGTAACATCATATACTTTAACCCCAAACTGAATATCTGTGAAACACGGCATTGATGATGACAACTTAATTTTATTAATAATTCTCTTATCAGCGGAGTTCCTGTCGTTGTTAAGACTTATTATATCCTTACTTCTAAACTCATAATACTCAAAGCGTTTATCAAGCGTTTTAACACAAAGGTCCTGAACAGTTAAATTGTCATTTGCATCTCCCTGGATAGTATCCTTTTTCTCTTGCTCAATTTTGAAATTGTTTGCAGTATAGGAAAAATGCTTGGAATCTGTATGATTCATATTCTGGTACTCAGTTGTTAAAAAGTTTAAAACCGATTTCTTGTAGAGACTTTCATCCTTTATCGTTGTATTGGGCGTAAAGACCAAGGTATATATCCAATTGTCATAGGTTGCCAGATGATTTTTATCAAACCAGTAGTCTGGTTTACTAAACTTCTTTGCAAAAATGTCTATTTGATTTCCAGCTTGTAACCATGCTCTAAAATTATTTTGAGCCATGCATTTACATCTATTGGATGTGGGCTTGGCGCTCCGGCAAAAGTGCCAACTTTATTTACATCTTCTACTCTTTCAAAGTCTGTAATAAATATAGACACTTTGTTTTTATTACCTGCAATCTTGTCAATTGCCACTTTTAGCTTTGAACCTGGTTCTTTAAAGTTATCAAGATTTAAAAGATTTGCTTCCGGTGTATTAATATCCATGTTTGGCGGGTAATCTGAAGCACCAATCTTATAATATGACACCTTTCTACCCCCTAAAAAATCTATCAACTTCTTATTAATATCCGAGGTGGCCTTCATTCCCTCACCCATTCCGCATGAAAAATCTAAATAGCAATCAATGTCTTCAGAATTACTTTGTTTTATTGAAGGATTTGCCATTTCATTATATTTTGCAAGCAAGGATTCATCATTCATGGTGTCGCCACGGTGGCAATTGCTCAGAACAAGGCATCCGGCAAGGATAAAATAAATTCGGACACTAACTGGCAAAATTTGGTTCTTCATAATTGATTTCATATCAATGCAACTCTTCATTTAGTTTTTGTCGTGTCGCCCTTAACATCCTTAATAATGGATTTTCCCATATTGACCGCATCCTTAAATTGTCCCTTTACCTCATTTATACCTTTCTTCAGTTTCAATGCTTCGTAGTTAGCTATCTCAAGGTTTACCTGCACTTTTTCTGCTGTACTTAACTCGTCTTTCCATCTTGGAAAATCCTTATTTTTGAAATCTGCGAATTTCTTGTCGGCGCTTTTCCAATCATCTGTCGAATAGTTTTGGGAACTTGTATTCACATCGGACATGAAATTGGAAAAATTCTCAAGGAATGATTCTTTTGTTCCGTGTTTACAGGAAGCAAATACTAGCGTGACCATGACGCCACACATAACAATTGCAAGTGGAAGTTTTTTAAGCATTTTGTTGTTATTTGGTTTTGTAACTCTTATATTCATTGGAAACCAGAAATTAGTGTTCTGGAAATACTTGGTCCCTCTACAACAGTCCCATCTTTCAAGATGAGTTCAAACCTATCGAAGTATTCATTTCGATAAAGGACATACCCTGGTCTACATTGGCGAAACCTCTTTTTCAATGCTTTTATTCCGCGAGCCAGACCCTCTTTCTTCGTTGTACTGTAAACATGATTCGAGCATGTTTCGTCAAAGAGGCAATTTCTTCTTTTTGACCTCGGAATGATTAGCCAATACGCCTTAATAATGAAAAGTAGCAGATGTTTCATTTTTTGAAAACCGCAATCTTTATGTTTGTTGTATATCCAGGTTGTGCTCCTATGCCAAAGCAACCACCTGTCGCTGCAACATTTGTTTCGACATTTTCCAGATGGAGATACTCCCATCCCTGAGAAGTATAACCATCTATGAGGGATTGCAATTGATCAGCTACGGCGGATGAGTTGTCTTTTTGAGAAATTTTTGCTACGAACGGCACGGTTTTGTAAGTCATAGGTTTAGTTTTATCTTTTTAAAGTCACTGGTCAAAATATCATCAACACCACCTTAGTCCTTCCCTAATTACAATATTCTCCCCCCTACCCATCTATATCTATCACGATCACAATACTCCCGCCACCAGATCCGCCGCCGCTTATGGTGACCCCTACTTCGCCCTGGCCGGTATCGGTCCAGTGTACAGTAATGTTGGCTGTCCCTTGGCCGGATACGATATAACCCTTGGTGACCGACCATGTGTAGGCCGTGCCGTCAGCAGGGGTTACAACGTATGCTTCTTCTGTATTTACTGTAACTGTAGTTTGGCCGAGGATTTGATACATGGCTTTTTTGTTTTTGTGTGCTTTACAAACTTAGTGTGGTTTTTGCGGTAAGCATTTGACAAATACCTGAAATGGATTTCGGGGTATTTGTAAAAAAAATATTTGTTTATTGGTGGTTTATTCTCAATTTTAGGGCTCCAAACACCATTAGATACCTAAACCGCCATGCAAGAGCTCATTGAAATTGTAGAAACCATTTCCAGACATGACAAAAACCCCGCAATAAGTGCTGCAAAAAAAGCAGCATAC
>Ga0206900_1218_pt1 | contig 11853 bp, 11 predicted proteins | sample Alteio_BWOrgHeat_46_FD_153235 | JGI IMG/M metagenome (GOLD analysis project Ga0206900, IMG submission 153235) | Enriched cells from forest soil in Barre Woods Harvard Forest LTER site, Petersham, Massachusetts, United States -... | ecosystem: Environmental > Terrestrial > Soil > Temperate forest >... | reverse complement strand
GCCTGGCACTCACTGGCCGTCCAGTGCCAGGGCAACCAGGTCGTGTGCTGGTTCGACGGCAATCTCGCCATGCCGCCGTTGCATGATGATACCTTCACCTCCGGCAAAATCGGCTTTTGGACCAAGTCCGATTCGCTGACGCATTTCGGCGATACCCGCATCTCGTACACGCCCGTCGTGCCCATGGCGCAGATCCTGGTCCAAAACATCATGCAGCAACAGCCGCGCCTCCTGGGCCTGCGGATTTATACCCTCGATAAAGACGGCGTCGCGCGCATCATTGCCAGCAAAGTGCCGGATGAAGTCGGCCAGGCCGGCGGGGAAGCGGAGCAGGCCGCTATCGGCAAAAGCACGATCTCTTTTGGGAGAGGGAAGGGGACCTGCGCCGTGACCATGCCTTTGAACGACCGCAACGGCGTGCCCATCGCCGCCGTCCGCATCCAATGGAAACGATTCATTGGGGAAACCCAGGACACGGCGGTCAACCAGGCTCGCGCCCTCGTGCAAACCATGCAGTCCCAAATCCTGTCCAGCCAGGACCTGACGCAATAGTCAGGCGCTGCTTTGTTGGAGTTCAAGCTTCAGCTTGTCCCGCATTTATGATGGTGGAGCGAGCCCAACGAGCCTAATTGAAGCTCCGTTAGGAGCGGCATATTTGTAGCCCAGGGTAAGCGAGCATGGTGGCCCACCGCGAGGTGCGAGCGCAACCCTGGGTAAGATCCAGTCAAGCTTCACCCGCCAATTGCGAAGCCGCGCGCCTGTCCTCCGAAGCCTTGGCGAAGGAGGAAAGCGCGAGTCTTATTCTGCGGCTCCGCTTGCCGGGTTGGTGGCAGAGACGCAGTCACCCGCCCACTTGCGCCTTGTACTGCTCCGGCGTCATCAGGGAATTTGCTTCCGTGGGGTTGGTCAATTTGATTTTGAAAAACCAACCGCCGGCGTAAGGTTCTTTGTTGACCAGCGAAGGATCGTCCACCACGGTTTTATTTGACTCCAGGATTTCCCCGCTCACCGGTGCATAAATATCACTCGCAGTTTTCACTGATTCGACCACCGCGCAGGCCTCTCCGGCTTTTACCTTGCGGCCGGCCTCGGGCAATTCGACGAAGACGATGTCGGTCAGCTCGGCCTGGGCGTGGTCGCTGATGCCGATGGTTGCGGTATCGCCCGCGACGCGCACCCATTCATGTGATTTCGTGTATTTCAGGTCGTTCGGAATGTCGCTCATAAAATTTCAGGCAGCTTACGCGCGCGGCGCGAATTCTCAACTGTAAAAACGTTACAATTCGGCTATCGCGTCCTCCCTCTCCCCTTAACGGGGAGAGGGATTGAGGGTGAGGGGTGAGAATCACATTCGTTTACCCTTTTACCCTTGAGTTTCATGACGGGGTTGGCCTCTTATAGATCGGCTTGGGCACGATGACCGCCGGATAACGTTTGCCGCGAATTTCAATTTCAATCGGGCTTTTCACAAATTCCGGCGGGACATAACCCATCCCGATGCCCGTGCCCAGCGACGGGCTTTGCGTGCCGCTCGTCACTATGCCCACGCTCTTTCCTCCGGCCCAAATCGGATAATGCGCCCGCGGCGGCGCGCATTTATCGGCCATGGTAAAGGCGATGAGCTTCTTCTTCGTGCCCTGCGCCTTTTGTTCCGCCAAAACATTGCGCCCGATAAATTCGCCTTTGTCGAGCGAGACAAAAAATCCCACGCCCGCTTCGATCGGCGTCGTGTTTTCGTCCAACTCATGCCCGTAGAGCGGATAGCAAACCTCCGTGCGCAACGTATCGCGCGCGCCCAGGCCACACGGCTTGATGCCGAACGGCGCGCCCGCTTTCAGGATGGTGTCCCAAACCCGCCGGATCTCATCGTCCTCGCCCATGATTTCAAAGCCATCTTCTCCCGTATAACCGGTGCGGGAAATGAGCACGCCGCCATGTTCAAATTTAAATTCGCCCAACTGGTTCTTTTTCAAATCCGTGACCTTGTGCGTCCGCATGCAGGCATAGGACGCGCCGGGAAAACAGTCATCGATAAACTCTTTCACGCGCGGACCCTGGACCGCCACGGCAGAATAATTATGGGACGCATCGGTAAGATTCACTTCGCCATGTTGCGGAAATTTTGCCCATTGCGCTGCGAGCCAGGCCACGTCAGCCGGCGTGCGCGAGGCATTGATGATGAGCAGGTACACGCCGGAGGACAGTTTATAGGCGTACAGGTCATCAATCACTCCGCCGCGCTCGTTGCACATCAGGGTGTACTGGCCTTCGCCGGGCGTCAGCTTGCGAATGTCATTGGTCAGGACATAATTGAGAAACTCTTCCGACGCCGCGCCACTGACGGTCACTTCGCCCATGTGCGAAATATCGAAAATCCCGGCGGCGTTGCGGACGGCCAGATGCTCGGCCATCAGGCTGGAATATTGGACCGGCATTTCCCAGCCGCCGAAATCAATCAGGCGCGCGCCCAGTTTCTGGTGCGCGGCAAAGAGCGCGGTGCGTTTGAGCATGGCAGGATTTATTGCAGCGGTTATTTCAGAGGGGTAAGGGAAAATTTGCGGATCTCGATGTCGCCGCCTTCGCTTTGGAGGCCGAGGTAGCCCGACGAGAGATTGCAGCCGGTGATTTGGTTCATTGCCTTGCCATTCACATACAGCACGATGTTGCTGCCTTTGCAGAGGACCATGTTGGTGTTCCATTCGCCGGCGGGATGTTCATTTTGCGGGCCTTCTTGCGGGAGGGTGACCGTCTTTTTGCCCGCGTCATGCCCGTCTGAACTCGCGCCGCCTTCCAAAATCAAATCGCCCTGGTGCTGGTAGAGGCCCTGGCATTGGATGCCTTCCGGGAAAACGACGTCCGGCGGCTGGATATGGACGAAGATGCCCGAATTATTCACCTTCGGCGTCGGGTCCAGCTTCACGAACCGCCAGACGCACGTGAGCCGGTAATCGCGGTAACTCTGCGTTGTGCGCGCGTAGCCGAACGGCTTGCCCGTGCAATGAATCACGCCATCGCTCACGCTCCAGGTCTGGATCGGGTCGGACCCGTCCTTCGTAAAAAACACCCAGCCATCAAAATTTTTGCCGTTGAAAAGTTCCACGTCGTCCGTCTTTTGCGCCGTCGCCGTCTTGCATCCGGCTACGAAAAGCAGCGCGACGGACAGTGTGCCGGTAAATAAAAGGAATGACTTAAATTGCATGGGCGAAGGATTGTGGCAGAGGTGGCGCAAGTCAAGAGAGGGTTGTTATATTGATGCTATACTTGAGGGATGAAGGCGTTCAAAAGTTGTTTGCAAATTGTAGTCAGTAATGTTTTCCTTCCATATAACAACGCGAGACCGTGAGCAATATTCTCCAACAAATTGATTTCGGCAACGAAGCCGGTGATGATGTTGATCCGGAAGAGTTGGTTACTTATTTTGTCGAGCAAGACACGTTCAAAAGTTTTGTAGATCCCAAAAAGAGAATTTTAGTTGCTACTGCAAAAAAAGGGGTTGGGAAATCAGCGCTGTTAAAATGGACTGGATTTACTATAGGTATAGCTGACTCAGATGCTTTAGTAATAGACTGCCGCGGAGCGGATCTGTCGAGGAGTAAGTTTGGTTTGACCTCAAAATTGGAAGCACCGGCTGATTACATTCGAGACTGGATGGTGCGGATTTGCACGTTAGTTAATCGGGAACTGGCCTCAAAGTTTAAAATAGCAATTGATGATGACAAAATTACGTTGGTTGAATCCGCTGAAATCGATGGATATAAAAAACGAAATCTTGTTGGATGCTTATTGGATAGGTTCAAAAAAATATTGAAAAGTGCTGCACCAACAAAAATTCATGCTCAGGAAGAAGTTGAAATTTTAAAGCGGGTAAAAGACCGAAAGGTCTGGATTTTAATTGATGATTTGGATGCAACGTTCCAACGGAGCGACTCTGAATCTATCAGTTTGGGAACATTTTTTACCGCATGTAGGTATTTAGCTCAGGATCTACAGGACATTCATTTTCGCGTTACGATGCGGACCGATGTGTGGCCAGTTATACGAAGATATGATGAGGCTCAGGATAAAACGGATCAATATATTCGCGAGATACAGTGGTCGCAGGCGGACTTTAGACGCTTATTATTCCGCAGGATCAAATCAGAGGTTGAAAGGCTAAAGATAAGAATCCCATCGGCGCCTGCCCACGTTACGGAAGACGAAATAGAAGAGCGCATGATAAGAATGATTTTTGTCCCAAGAATGATTTGGGGTGAAAAGGAAAAACCAACCTACAAAGTTATTTATACGCTTTCCTACGAAAGACCGCGTTGGGCTATTCAACTTTGCAAGTTGGCGCAGAAACGTGCGGCCAATCGTGGGGAAGAATTGATTAGTAAAGAACTCATTGATGATGTATGGGGTGAGTATGGAGCAAAACGGATTGCTGATCTCGTTGCCGAGCACAAACATCAATGTCGGGACGTTGAAGAACTGTTGAACGCTTTTCGTGGTAGCGTACGTCAGTTTACCCAAGCCGAATTGTTTACTTTGATAAAAAATCAAATTATAGAACATGTGTCTCCTGTTATAGATGGGAGGAATGCTAAATCCTCGCGGGAAGTAGCACATTTTCTTTATCGAATTGGCTTTATAATCGCGCGTAGTGAAGAAGTGGGAGGGGAGTATGAGCATTATTCGTTTGATCAGATGCCTGACTTTCTTACATCTCGGACCAACGAAGATTTTGGCGTGAAATGGGAAATTCACCCGTGCTATAGAGAAGCGCTCGATATACAAAAGTTAAATCGTTCACATCGGACAAAATTTATTCGGATGCGCGGAGGCAGATGATGCTTCACTGATTCTCAGGAGCATGAGTGTTGGAATTTGGATGTTTCCCGTTCACCCCAACGAATCCCACCCCGGCGCCGGCCCATAGAACGAAGGCGGGAGCGGATGGGTTGGACCAGCCTCGGGCGGGTAATAGACCGGCTCCGAACATGAATCCAGCGGATTCGGCTTCGGATACAACGTTACCTCCGGCTCTTTGTCCCTCGGCTTTTCAACCTTGGTAAATTGTGCATACAACGCTTCCTCATGAGTTTTCCCCTCCCGCAACGCCTTGTCATAATCACTTAATTCTCTCTTGGTGGGGAGAGACTCTGTCGAGCCCTGACTCATCTCTGCTGACATTTCCCGCGCTTCATTTTGTTGCCGCCGGAGAAGGCGCGCGTCCTTTTCCCGAGCGTACTTTTCTTCACATTCCGCAATGACTTCCTGCGTAGTTCTGCCCGCGTAAGGGTTAACCAGTGGAGCAGATAACGCCGTGGTAGGGCTGACCTGCTGGTCAGTCGTCTGTTTCTCCAAATTGGTGGGCGAGACGCCACACGCGTGTGCTGTCGAGCCCTGACTAATCTCTATCTCATCAGTCCCATCCGTCCAATCCGTCTGCCCAACGTCCTTAGTTTGCATGGAATCTTCATTTGTTTCAACACCTGGCGTCGTAGCCAAGGGCGCGTCGGGAGACGCCATAGGCCCGTCCGGGCTCCGGACCCCGCAGTTGCCACCTGCTTCGGCTTCCATCCTTTCCAGTTCTTTTTCGTCGTTATTAAAATTCTCATCCTCCCACGGCAACCGCCGCTTCTTCCACAAATTCCCAAACATTCGCCGCCCAATCAGTTCAATCTTGTCCCGATTATCAAACTCCGCCTCCCTGACCATGTCGATCTGCTCATCCCCCTTGATCCGATCCGCAATCTCCGCGCAATTCCGATAATGTTTATCGTACGTCAGCGATACCATCTCATCTTTTTGCTGTAAACGCCGGTCCTCCTGCTCCGCTCGTATATGGCTCATTTCCACATTATTCAACGCCGCAATCGCAAAGGCCGCCTTGGTAATGTCAGCGCCCGACTTCTCATCTCGCAACGCCCTCAAAAGCTTCGTGCACGCCAGCGTCGCTGTCATCCGCATCAAACCATCCGGGTTCGACTCATTGATATCGGCGGCCTCCTCCGCTAACTCGCGAACTTCAGCCAAAATCTCCTGCCGCTCCTGCCACCGCTTAAATCCCGTCAAACGCCAGTTCGAAATATTCTTTGGGGTAATCGCTGTCCCGCCAAAATAGGATGCCAGCACCGTCTGGACCGGCAGCAGCTCATTCAGCCAGGGCACAATCGCCGATGTCGGCACCCCATCCTCCAGCCGGCGATTCAACATCTCCCGGATCGCCTTCGGCAACCGCGCAATCTTCCCCACCGACGCCCGCTCCGCGGCTGAATGTTGGCCGTCCCGCCTCCCTCTCCCCTTAACGGGGAGAGGGATTGAGGGTGAGGGGTGAGAACAATGTGGACTTTCATTTCCACCATTCTGAACTGCTTTTTCGCCAGTCATGCCCCCATTTTACCACCCCATCCCCGAATTCTATAGTTAGTCACTACCGCTATTTTTTAACGGAATTGAAACGTTAACTATTATCTCCGTTAAGGTTACGCGCATTCTTCAAAAACCATTAAATCATTTTTAAATATAGAGGAACACTTCCCCATGATAAAATCCCCACTGCGTTCTGAAATCAGAACGTCCGACGGGCGGATTGCCCGTCTGGCTTGTTCTTTGACATAACGTTTTGGCAATGGCTTGCGTTGCAAGCCTGATTCAGAGCCCCACTCGGGGCGACCGATACATAGCCCCGGCTTTCAAGCCGGGGTAAAAGGCCAAAATAATCCAACCATATCCGCGCAAGCGGGCGAGTCTGCGAGCGTATCAGTAATGAAAACGCTTAGCGCCTTTGCGTCTTTGCGTGAGAACAAAGGGAAGCCTACGGAAGGCTACGGAAGCCCCCCCGGGGGGTGGTTAAATCCGTGCAATCGGCTTCCTGATTCGGCAAGGTATGGTTGTGGAACCGTTACTGAACATCATCCATGAAGACGCGGAGTTGCTGGTGATGAACAAACCGGCCGACCTGGTCTGTCATCCCAGCAAAAACGGGCCGATGTCCAGTCTCATTGGCCGGGTGCGACTGTATCTCGGCGCGGAATCCCATCCGCATATGGTCAATCGGCTCGACCGCGAGACGAGCGGCGTAACGGTGGTGGCGAAAACGGATGAGGTAGCGCGCACATTGCGCCAGCTTTGGGAGAGCCGCGAGGTGGAGAAAGAATATCTGGCCATTGTGCATGGGCACGTTGTGCAAGATCGTGGGACGATTGATGCTCCGCTGGGCAAGGACGAAGCCAGCCGTGTCGCGATTAAAGATTGCGTGCGCGCGGATGGCCAGCCGTCACAAACGGAATTCTTTGTGGAACGGCGGTTTGAGGTCGGTGGTGCAGTGTTTTCATTGCTGCGCGTCAAGCCGCGCACGGGCCGCAAGCATCAAATCCGCATTCACCTGGCGCACATCGGCCACCCCATCGTGGGCGATAAACTCTACGGCGGTGATGAGGATTTATATTTGTCGCTGGTGGAAGGGCGATTGAATGACGAGCAGAAACGGAGATTGATTTTGCCGCATCACGCGCTCCATGCGTCGGCCTTGCGTTTTCAGTGGGGCTGCGAGCGGGTGGAGTTTTTATGTGAGGCGGAGGAGTGGTTCAGAGCGTTTTGTGAAGGGCAAATGCCGGCAGGTGAAAAAGACGGTTAATCAGAGCCTCGCGGACTCGGCTATTGATGAACTCGCCCTCACCCCGGCCCTAGCCCCTGCTGGTTTTTGCACAGTTCTTCAGAAGTAGGGATGCACGAGTAGGTTATGTCGATTTCGCCATCACCGATGGTGATCTTTTCGATGAGTGCTTCGATGACCTTGCGGCGGTCGTCCTGGCCCAGGGACGGCCAGCGCTCGTGGAGCGTGGCGGATTCATGTACCACATCATCAGCCGAGAGCTTGTTGATTTTGAGTAGGTCAACTTCGGCCTCCAGCTTGGGCAATTCGGCCCGCAATTGGTTCAGGCGTTCCTCCGCAGGCTTGTAGAACTGGCCAAAGCCCTGGCCAGTGATTTCGCCATCCAAATACAGGCGGTGCGTCCGGGCCATTTCGTCCTGCACCTTCTGGATTTCGCGCTGGTGAATATCAAGGGCAGCGGCCTTCTCCGTGAGGTTCCGGTCAGCATTCTTCAAGTGCTGGGCCACCCTATCGCGCTGACCAAAGAAGAGCTTTAGTTCGCCTTTGACGATATTCTCCAAGTCCACGATGGGAATCTTGTTGCAGCACTTGCGGCAGACATATGCGTACGATTTTACGCCGGACGTCGAGCAAACATCGATTGACGAAGGGTATTTCGATCTTACCGCCACGCGTAAGCCTGCTGCCGAAATTGCGCTGACGATCCGAAAGGCAATCAGCCAACGGCTTAAAATCACCGTGAGCGAAGGGATAGGGACGAACAAGCTGGTGAGTTCGGTCGCTTCAAAGCTCACGAAGCCTGCCGCGTTTTTCGAAGTGCCTCCGGGCAAAGAGGCCGCGTTCCTGCATCCGCTCCCCAACAAATGGCTTCCAGGCATCGGGCCAAAAACAAGCGTGCGTTTGAATGCCGCCGGGCTTGCGGCCATTCATCATGTCGCCGACACGCCGCTCTCAATGCTCGAATTGCTGCTTGGGGGTCAGGCTGCAATCATTAGCCAATTCGCGCACGGGATTGACGAAAGGCCGCTCGTGCCGGAACGCGAGCCGCAAAAGACATTCAGCGAACAGGAGACATTCTCAGCGGATTTGACAGACGAAGAATACGTTGAGGCCGTACTCTTTCGGATGGCGGACAGCTTGTTTCGCGTAGTGCGAGAAGAAGGGCGGAGCGTCCGTACCCTGACTGTGCGGGTCCGATACAATGACATGGGGGAAGATCAGGCGAGCGAAAGCCTGCTTGAGCCGACCGATTTGGAAACCGAAGTGTATGGTGGAATCCGCGCTTTGCTTCGCAAGGCTTGGAAGCGGCGCGTCAGCCTGCGGCTCGTTTCGCTCAAGCTTTCGAATCTCTACAAAGGGATTTTCGCCATCGAATTGCCCGTCCTACCTCGCGCGCGACGCCGCGACAGTAATAGCCGATTGGTCAGCCAGGTGGACGCGTTGAGAAAAGCTCACGGTTCCCATGTCATTCTCCGCGCTCACGATTTGCGCCTGCGCCATCCGCCGAAAGACGCCCTAACGAAGCCGGTTCCGTCCTGCGGGGGGCCGGTCATTCGGATTTCCGTTGTTCGCCGCGAACCGATTGCCTATGTCCCGCTTCGTTGTCACAGCCATTAAAGGGTTAACGAAAAGGACAATGGAGAAAATGGTGGAAGCGCGAAAGGACGGGGAATTTTGTTCCCTTGCCGATTTTTTTCATCGGGTCGGACCGATGGGCGAAGAATTGGAAGCGATGATACGGGCCGGCGCGTTCGACAACTTCGGCGAGCCGCGGACACGGCAATTCTGGTCGGCGCAATACCTCCTTCGGACGTTCGCTTCGGGCGAGAGGGGGCAGTCCTGGCTCATTCCCCCGGCTGACTCGAATAAACTGCCTCAGATTCCGGTCGCGGAGCCGGCGCTGGATGAGCGGTTGCAAGCCGAAGCGGAGTTATTTGGCTTTGCCGTATCTGCCCATCCGTTGGAATTGTTCAAAGACATCGCGTGGGACACGTATTGCCCGGTCAATCGCCTCGGCGAGTTCGTCGGTGAGATTGTCAAAGTATGCGGGCTGGTGGTCGAGCAGCGCATTCATCATCAAGTCACCGGCGAACCGATGAAGTTTTTATCGTTGGCGGATTGGACGGGAATCATCGAGACAGAGCTTTTCGCCAAAACGTACAAAAACTATGGTCTTGCTACGGTTCGATATCCTGTTCTCGAAATCGAGGCTCGCGTCGAGCCTTTCGAGAACAGGCGCGGCTTCACTTTGCGGGCTTTAGTGGCACGGAAGCCACGAACTGACCGAGAACGAAGGCAAACACATTTTAACTCCGACAAAACGACGGACTGAATGCACTGTGGCGTGTTTTTTCTGATCAAAAATGGCTATAAGGTGAGCGTGATTAGCCCTGGCCCGTTTTCAGCGTTGGAAGCTTCTGTCACGAAAGTTAAATCAGTTGGCTCGTCAAAGTTCCACTATTCCGGACCCCCAAAATACCATTCATCAAAATTCACGTTCTGCGGAAAATTATAAGTTTCCAAATTTTGGGTTTCCCATTGTTTCCATCCTTTAATAATGGTTTTTTGTGCATCAATTGGGGCGAAGTATATCGTTCCTCGAGACATCCATTGAGTAAAAAACGCCCATCTACCGTCTTCTGTCGCTATCAACCCGGAGCGATTTTTATCATAGTCCGAATCAGTCAGTTTGTAGGACGAGTGTGCTAATATTTTATGACCGGTTATATAATACAGGGCCCTTAAACACCAAATAACATGCCGGGCCTTTTCATTCTCGGATGAATTGTTGGCGGGCTCGTCAAGTTTCACAATGTCAACAGGTTTAAGCTGTCCTATCAAAATTTCGACGGCCGTTTTAGGATACGGCGCCAACTCATGCACTAAAGCGACGTTTTTTTGAAAATCTTGGGAGTCTTGTCCGTTCTTTCCTAGGCTTTCAACAATGTTGGCCACTTTATTTCGTTCGCTCATCCCGGGCTGCGAGTTGGTTTCGGAGCAACCCGTCAGAAGGCATAAGGCAGGGAGAATCCAAAAAAGGTAAACGGACCGATTTAATAGATGCATAGTATAATCCTCATTTCTTCGCGGCAGGCGGCGGCGTTGGTGGAGGTGGAGGTGTTTGCCAATAATCAACATAGGTATCTGAACCCTTTGGAACGTCTCCACCGCCTACATTTACAAAAGGTCCTTCGGCATAATGCGTCAACCCACTTGACCAGTCGGGAGTGTAACCAGGCTGTCCACGATCATGTTGTCCTGGAACAATTGGGCCTTGTCGCAACGAAAAATGATCGAACCCTTTCGGCAAATGGCTTTTCTCGGCGTTTTTCGCTGCGGCCACACAATCTGTCCAAGCCTTCTTTTCGATACTGTTTTTGGCATTAGATCCATCTGCCATTCTCGTTTGCTTGTTCCTTTCGCGGATGTCCGCAATAAACTGGCGGGCATCTTGGAGTTTTTGATATGATGTAGGATCCCAATCGTTTGGTCTGTATATATCATCCCTTGGATGCGTTTGTCCATTTGGAAGAGTATTTAACTGAGGATACAATCCGCCTGTTTCTCCGAATGCCGCTTGGGCACCCTCTTGATCAAGCCCCAATAAGTCTATGAAGTTTATGGGTGAATTCCCGACAAATCTGTAAAGATTAATTCCCCCATATTCTCGAATCGGGTCTTGGTTTAGCCACCGCTGAAAATTCGGATCGTAAGCCCGGAAGGCATAAAGCGACAAGCCAGAAAGATTGTCGTGCGGCATGGAGGAAAACCCCATTTCATTTATGCTGGCCATCGAACCCCATTGGCCAAGAAGTTTGCCAAAGGGGCCATACATGTATCGGGCAACGATATCCTCGCTACCGTCCATCAATGCCGTAATGTTTCCAGAGCCGTCGGTGTGATAGTACGTCGAGCCATTAGTATCAGTCCTAGCAAGTAGCCCACCAATACTTCCTTCGCCTCCCAAATTGCCGCTCATATCAACACCGCGAGTAAATGTCACAAGTACATTGTTGTTCGCGTCTCGTTCCTGAATCGCCAAATAACCGTCATAAATAATATGAATTTCGTTCGTTTCAACCCACATGCCGGACTGCCATGCGAACTCCTTCGCGATTCTTCGTCTGCCCAGGCCATCATAAACGAAATCACTCCGCCACTGGTTGGTCACCAATACGTTTGTTAGCTGATTTTCCGTATTGTAACTAAAAATTCGCGTCCCGTCGTTCGTCATGTTTCCGTTTCTATCGAAA
>Ga0206900_1217_pt1 | contig 11863 bp, 13 predicted proteins | sample Alteio_BWOrgHeat_46_FD_153235 | JGI IMG/M metagenome (GOLD analysis project Ga0206900, IMG submission 153235) | Enriched cells from forest soil in Barre Woods Harvard Forest LTER site, Petersham, Massachusetts, United States -... | ecosystem: Environmental > Terrestrial > Soil > Temperate forest >... | reverse complement strand
GCGAATCGAGTATTTCCGGTTCTGATATTCGATTTGAACGGCGTCTGAGTTGCCGTAGCTATGGGTAAAGACTCTGTTGTCGCGTGGTTCATCGCGGTCAGGGTCGATACAATACGCATTCAAAACGGCTTCCGAACCTGCACGAGCGACATATTCGCCGAGGGCTAGAGCCATCCGTTGGAACTGGGCACTGGCGCTGGTCGAGAGCGTCAGGAAAAGGACAAACGCAATCGTAAATTTTGGAACTCGCATCGTAGGCCTTCTCCGCTGCGAAGTACGGCGGCCTAGGGCCGGCCCGCCTCATGAGCGGCAGGAAAATACTTTCAACAGTGAAAGCGAAAGTTAGCTAGGGATCGGGACATGCCTTTTCGTCGGGCTTCAGACAGCATCACTCTGCGAACGTGGAGATTCCGGGCTTTTCAACAAGAGCTGTGCAAGATAGTCGAGCGGTCTTCGGGGGCATTGCCTCTTGCGTCCATCGATACGCGGCCGAAACTGGGACCCCCTGATTGTCGACTCGTTATCCAGCAGGTCCAGACTGTGGAGAATGATCCTGTTACACCAACTTGAGCAGGCACCGCCGCGGGGACAAGCAGAAACACAGCTCGCATGAGGACGCGAAGCGTTGTGCGACAGAGCTTTGCACGGCAAACACCGGAGCGTGTCCCAGCCATAGTTGAAGGTTGAAACGGCGGTGGGGTCGGTTCGTTAGAATCGATTCGCCAAAAACAACCCTTCGAAAGGACACCACCGCCGTGAAGAAAACGTACCATATCGTGAGCCGCGACTCGAAGAGCGCGGCAGCAGCCCTCGAACAGTTCGCGCAGGCCAACGGGCAGTTTCTGCTGCCACTGGTCGAACTCATCACGCAGGCCCGCATCGCCGTGGATGAAGTCATCGGCACGATCGGCCGGCAGACTATTGAAACGATTCTGACCCTGAGTGCGCAGGAAGTCGCCGGCGAAAGAACGCCGGGGAAGGCCACCGGAGAAATTCGCTGGCATGGTTCGCAACCCGGGCGGGTAATGCTGGCGGACCGGCAGGTAAAAGTGAAACGGCCTCGGCTCCGCCACAAGCGGGAAGGCGAGGTGAAAGTGCCTGCCTATGAAGCATTGCAGGACAACGGAGCCACCGCGCAGCGCATGATGGGCGCACTGCTGCGAGGCGTCTCCACGCGCCAGTATGAGGAAGTTCTGCCGGAAATGGCCTCGACGGCAGGGGTATCGAAAAGCAGTATCAGCCGCCAGGCGATCGAAGGCAGCGCCGAACAGTTGCGTCAGCTGCGGGAACGCCGCTGGGACAAGGCCGAACTACTGGTGATCTACATTGACGGCCAGCGTTTCGGGGCGCACCACGTCATTAGCGCCGTCGGCATTGACCGCGAAGGGGCGAAACACATTCTGAGCCTCGAACTGGGCGCCACCGAGAATGCGGCGGCAGTGAAGTCGCTGTTCACGCGCCTGCGCGATCAGGGGCTGCCCACGGACCGCAAACACCTGTTCGTGATCGACGGCGCGAAGGCATTGCGGGCCGGAATCGAGGAAGTCTTCGGCGCCGAACAACCGGTGCAGCGTTGCCGGAACCACAAGATGCGCAACGTGCTGGATGAGTTGCCGCGGGAGCAGCACGCCCAGACACTGAATATGATGCGTGCGGCCTGGCAGTTGACCGATGCCGATCAGGGCGTGAAGAAACTGGAACAGCTCGCTCGTTTTCTGGAGCACGATCACGAATCGGCCGCCCGGAGCCTGCGCGAAGGCATGGCGGAAATGTTCACGGTTCAACGGCTGAAGCTTCCGCCGTCCCTGTACAAATGCCTCGGCACCACCAATGTCATCGAGAGTCCGCTGAGCGGCGTTCAGAAGAGAACCAACAACGTGACGCGGTGGCGCGATGCCGACATGGTTGAGCGATGGGTCGCGTCGGCCTGGCTGCTCACCGAAAAGCACTTCCGAAAGGTCGTCGGATTCCGCGACTTCTGGACTCTTTCCGTGATTCTCGGAAGAGAAGAAAATCCCAACCTCGCTCGAGAGAAAGTAGCGTAGGATGAACTCACCCGCCGTTTCAACCTTCAACTACCGCCGGGACACCCTCGGCAAACATTTGATTTCAGCGATTCTTTCACATCCCATATGAGTCGCGTCGGTTACGAAGTACTGCAGAGAGAAAGCGATACAATGGATCAACCGACTTGCAAATGGCACCGCATGAAGCTGGCGACATCACACAGTTGCTCGCGGCTGTGCAGGCAGGCAGCACTTTAGCCGTTTCTGAATTAACAAAGCGGGTTTATCAACAGCTGCACCGCATGGCGCGGCGACGCCTTCAATCCGAGCGACCAGACCACACATTGCAGCCGACAGCTTTAGTGAACGAAGCCTACGTGCTTCTGATTGCTGAAGGAGACAAAAATTGGCAGAACCGCGCGCATTTCTTCGCCGTAGCAGCCAATGTCATGAGGCGGATCCTCATCGATTATGCGAGGGCTGAGCGCGCCAAGAAACGGGGCGGAGGCAAGCGCCACGCCCAGCCACTGAATCCTGAAATTGCAGCGCCAGCCATCAATATTGACGAAGTACTTTCGATCGATGAGGCTCTGAATCGGCTCGAGCAGATCGATCCACGAGCGAGCCGCATTGTCGAACTGCGATACTACGCGGGGATGACCGAGGAAGAAGTTGCGGAGATTTTGGGAATCAGTGTCCGCACCATCAAACGCGACTGGAATATGGCGCGTTCGTTTCTGCGCGACGAAATGAGCAAGACGCCGCCCCGTTGAGGGGCTTTCCATGGGCGGTACGCGGTGGCTGGATCTCAAGTCGCTTTATGGCAGGGCGATGGAACTGAGCGCTCGGGGTCGTGAGGCTTATGTCGCCCGGCTCTCGCAGGTTAGCTTAACGTCTCAGCTGCGCGCGTTACTGAATGGCGAACGGTGCTTGAAGGGCTTTATGGAGGCTCCTCCGTTCGTAAATCCGACCTCTGCTGAACCACGGCGCACTGAACATGCTCTAAATCCGGGAGATCTGCTGGGCAGCCGGTACGAGGTCGACAGGTTCATCGGAGCAGGCGGGATGGGTGAGGTCTACCGAGCTTATGACCGGGACCTGCAGCAGTGGGTCGCACTCAAGACGCTGCTGTGCGAACTCGCCTCGCAACCCACGTTGATCGCCAGACTTCGCAAAGAGGTTCAACTTGCGCGGCGTGTGACGCATCCCAACATCTGCCGCCTATACGATATGGGCCGCGCGGCGGTGGGCGGCCGCGAAATTATTTTCTTTACCATGGAATTGCTGAACGGCCGACCTTTGACGGAAATAGTCCTCGATCGGCCGTCCTTGGATACCGCGGGCCAAATTGCGAACCAGATCATCGCGGGTTTGAGCGCGGCGCATGCAGCGGGTATCGTCCATCGAGATCTCAAGAGCGGTAATGTGATCGTAACCCCCGGTCCCTCTGAAGGCGTTCGGGCGATTATTACAGATTTTGGACTCGCTCGTGAAGTGGAAACATCTATTTCGGAAACCGTGAGCCTGTTCGGATGCCATAGCGTCATTGGGACGCCTGCGTATATGGCTCCTGGACAACTGGAGGGTAAGGCAGCTACGACTGCCTCGGATATCTACTCGCTCGGCGTCCTGCTGTTCGAACTGATTTCGGGACGCTTGCCGATCGAAAGCAACTCGCCGTTAGTCATTGGGCTTCGACGGCTTCGCGAACCAGCCCCGAATGTTCGTGAGTATGCGCCGGATGCTCCCGCAACCTGGGTCGCCGCGATACGAGAATGTCTGGAACGCGAGCCAAATCGCCGGCCCAAGAGCGCGTCGGAGGTTGGGCGGATACTCGGCGGCGAAATTCAGCCCGGCCAACTGCTCTTGCGGCGTGCCGCCTTGGGAGCCGCGGTGGGAACGATTGCAATCGCGATTCTGGGGCCGGCGTTTCGGCAAAAACAAACGCGAGGCGCTAGTCCGGAAGCTCGAAAACACTACGAACTGGGCGAGGAATTTGCCAAACGGAGAACGAAGGAGAACCTCGCCAACGCGGTGAGCGAGTACCAGAGCGCGCTTCGGGCGGAACCTGCCTACGCAGATGCTTGGACTGGTCTTGCGGACGCATACTCCGCTATGGCGAACTTCAACTTCATTGAGCCCAGGGAAGGCTTGGATAAGGCGCGGGGAGCCGCTAATCGGGCTGTCCAATTGAGTCCAGGTTCCGGCCGGGCAAATGGGGTTCTCGCCTATGTGGTATCCATTGATGCTCGAAGATGGCTGCAGGCTGAATCCTATTTCGAACGAGCCGTAACGCTGAATCCCCACGATCCTTTGATCCGCCTCTGGTTCGGGTCCTGGTTGGGGAAACAAGGCAAGGCTGCGGCTGCGCTCTCGCAGCTCAATGCCGGGATTGACCAAGACCCAGCCTCATTCGCGCTCCATCATCAAAGGGCGGTCGAATTCTTTTGGGCAAAGCGTTTCGCGGAGTTTCTAGCGGAGGCTCATGAGGTGGCCCGTATTCAGCCCTATGAGGCAAGTTCGTACCTCATTCTGGCTCGCGCGCAGGAGTGGTCGGGAACCTGGGACGAGGCGCTCAAGAGTTGCCAGGAGGCGGAGAAGTTCGGAAACACGCCCACCGCGATGTGTGGGCGGGGATGCGTCGAAGCCGCGGCGGGCAATATTCGGATTGCAAATGAGCTGGCAACACAGGTACAAGGCTATTGGGAAAAGAATCCATTTGAAACGTTACAGCTCGCTCAATTATTGTCGCGTCTGAAAGGTCCTCGGGAGGTTCTCCGGGTTCTCCAGAGCGGCTACGAACGGGACGACAGCACGATTCTGGCAGCCCGGTCTAGTCCCTACCTCGAAAAATGGCGTCAGGAGCCAGGATTCCGCAAATTCTACGGCGCGCTCGGCCTTACCGCTTGATGGTGACTATATCGGTTTCGGCTCGGGCTCACGCATTTCCGTGCAGGTCAGAGCGGCAATGGAATTAAAACTGGCTCGGTCAAAAGAGCTCATGAGCTTCTGATCGCGCCAGAGACTTACCGCCACAATGAACGGGCGGCCTCCAACGGTGAGGTGTGGATCGGTAATCATTCGCGTCACCTCTATTGTCACCGGTTCGTCCTCTTCTACAACATGCAAAGTTGCGTTTAGACCGCAGAACGACGAGCCCATGGCATGGTACGGATCACCGGGAGGCGTGTGCAAGACCTTTTGGGCCGCGATCTTGGCTGCTTCGAAAGCCTTTTCCGGATCACGGTTGCGGGATACGAAAATCTGGTCAATCCACTGGGGCGTTCCCACTTCGCTGGTCCTCGGCTTCGAGGACATCACGGGGCCATAGAGCTCATGGCTTCCATGCGCGTCTTTCAACACCAGCGTGGTGTGAGGATTTCCGCCGCCGTTCAATATTACAAACGGCGTCGGCTCGGGTGGTTTGTTCGGCATTCGCACTCTCCTCAGTTCAAGTGTCTATGATTCATAAAGCGGAATATGGCAGAGATTCAGGACAACTCCGGTCAGCTAGCCTTGATTTTCGCGCGTTCAGCGCGTTTCACAACTTCGATAAGCGGTGACCGGCTTCTCGTTGCGGAAGAATCGGAAGCGCACATATTCGAGGGTTCGGTTTATGTTGACATAGCTACCGCAATTTTGCCAAGCATAACTTGGGAGGGACTGCACGCCCGACTGGCCGCTCGTTACTCGACGAATGAGATTGAGACGGCGATGGTAGCCCTCGCTCAGCTTGGCTATATACACCGGCTGGTGGGGACGACTGCCCGGGAGGCGTGGTGGGAAGCGATTGGCGCCGAGCCCGCGTCACGCTATGTGTCGCTGGAGATGTTATGCGACGCAGGCCAAAACCTGATCGTGGACGCCCTCACGGCATGTGATATTGGCGTTTCCCCCGATGCTCCACTCAGAGTGGTGCTGACTGATGACTATTTGCGACCGGAGCTTGCCGAAATCAACACCCGAAACCAGCCTTGGCTGCTGGCGAAAGCGGTGGGATATACCCTCTGGCTCGGTCCACTATTCATTCCGGGTCGTCCGCCGTGTTGGGAGTGCCTGGCTTGGTGGTTGCGCATGCGTCGATGGAAGCAGTGGACATTCCACGGATGGCGCGAAGGACACTATCCGCCACAGCCCTCCGTTGCGAGTCTTCCTGCCACGCTTGCGATAGCGGCCGGGATGATCGCAACCTCCACCGCGATCCTTCTCGCTCGTGGCGACCAGCCGGACTTAACCGGCCGAATACTCACACTGGATACGCGAGCGCTCAAGCAGGCCCAACACTCCGTGAGGCCCGTCGTCGGCTGTCAGTGCTGCGGAGGCGAGCCAGGCGAGCGGGAACGCGACCTCCGTGAATTCATCAGCGACGTCACTGGCGTGGTAAGCAACTTGGAAGTAAGTGCCCGGCCTTTTGCTGGCCTATTTCATGCACATGGGACGTTCGTTAATCCCCTCCCGGTAATTCGGAGTTCGCTACTGATGCGGCCGGGCGAAGCTTTCGGTAAAGGCGTTAGTGTCCAAGAGGCGGAAACGGTCTGCGTAGCCGAAGCTTTAGAGCGGTATTCGCTAACCTGGCGTGGAGATGAACGAGTAATCCACGCGAAGCTTGACGACGTCGATGCCATCCATCCGAATACCATCGGCCAATACAGCGAAGCGCAATTCCGCGACAGGGCGGACAATAATCGCCTTGCGGAACCGATGTTCTGGGTGCCAGCGCCTGTTGACCCGTCGGCTCGGATAGGTTGGGTGCAGTGCCGACCGGTTTTGGAAGGCCGACTCCGGCATGTGCTCGCGGCAGCCGTGTTCTATGGTTATCCGTTCGAGGCCGGAGAGCGTTACTTTATGGCCGACTCCAATGGCTGCGCGGCTGGCCGCACGATAGAAGAAGCTCTGGCGAATGCGCTTTTGGAGCTTGTTGAGCGCGACGCACTCGCAATCTGGTGGTACAACCGGCTGCAGCGCCCCGCTGTTCAAATCACCGCTGCTGTCGACGAGCCAACTGAGAGCATTATCCGTTCGTTAGAAAGCGAGGGACGGAATGTGCAAGTTCTGGACATAACCACGGACTTGGATGTTACGTGCTATGTAGCTCTGGCACCCAAATATGACGGATCCGATGTCTTGTTTGCGTCAGCCGCACACGTGTGTCCGCAAAAGGCCGCGTACAAAGCTCTTTCGGAGCTCTCCCAGATTGCTTTTTGGAGGGCACAGAAGCAGCCAAATCAACTGTGGACAGAATGGCTTCACGTTGCAAATACAAAAAAGCCGGAATTCCACTGGCTGGCCGCAAATGGGACCGTAACTCTTGGGGATCGCGAGCGTGTCACTCCGACAGCGATAATCCAAGTGTGTGTCAACACCCTCGAACGAGCCGGTGTGCAGTCTTACTGGGTAGACCTCACCCGTCCGGAAATCGGGCTTCAGGTGGTGCGGGCCATCGCACCGGGGTTGAGAAATCCTTGGGCGCGATTTGCTCCAGGCAGGCTGTACGACGTGCCAGTCCGGTTGGGCTGGATTTCTCAATCCACTCCGGAAGGAGTTATGAATCCGTTTCGATGCTTTTTGTGATCGGACGTGGCTGGTCCGTGCAGCGCGGGTTTAGGGTAAAACATGTTCAGGGATTTGTGGCAGCCTCGTAGCCTCCGGTAAATGAGAGTGCGCGGTTTGACGGCGCTGGGTTGAAATCAGCCGCCGCTGATCGTTTGCATTTATCCAATTCCGTGAACCGAAGGCGAATACGAAACACCGCTACATTTTGAAAACCGACGTGTCCCGCTTTGACAGCGCGTGTCGCTTATAGAAGCAAGCAATGTTACTTCTCTAAAAGGGTGCTTTATATGGTCAAACGGTTATTAATCAAAATATTGTACGGAAGCGCGGCGATTGCCGGATGGGCCGCTGGTCAGACGCCGGTGCTACCGGTCGGAGAGGACCAGCTCGTACCAGTGAGCGGGCACCCTTTATTCGGGAGCCTGAGCGGCGCCTCGGACGGTACAGTTACATTTGAGGTCGACGCGGGCGCCTCGATCAGCCTGCCGTGGGCAAAAGTGAAGTCGATTCACCGCAAGGGACCGATTTACCTGGAGACGTCTCAGGTGCCTGCGGCTCTTCCCCTGATCTTCGGGGAAGCCACGCTGGAAAGCGACGGAAGTACGGTGATGATCATCGGTGGGGGCGAGACCAGAAGCCTGAAAATTTCCGCGATCACATCCCTGACCACGACGCCGCCGAAGCTACCGCCAACGGTGACATGGACCGGCTCGATTTCACCGAAATTCAGCCTAGCCATGGGGACGCAAAGCGTGCAAACTATCGGTGGCGCAATGTTTATTCGGCGGGCTCAAAACACCAAGGAGACCGACTGGAAGCACCAAGAGACCAGCCTTTCGATTGAAGGCACCAACTCGCTTACGGAGCAGGCTGGCTCTCCTTCGGTCCGAATCCATGAATATGACGGCGAGTTCGCCCACTCGATCTATCTTTTCGACGGGCTGTATGCCGCAATTCGAGCCGAGGATTACCACAACACTGCACTCAACCTATATCTGCAACAAATGTACGGAGGTGGCGTGGGGAAGAGGGTTTATGCGGATAAGAATGTTTCGCTGGAATTGTTGGCCGATGGTCTTTTCGTCACGGAGCACTTCTATGGAGCGACCGGCGCAACCTTTGGCGCAGCGCGCTTCGGGGACCGCTTGGGATTGCGTATTGGAAAGCTGAAAGGCGGTCCGATGGTTATCTCACAGGGGATCGGGTACATTCCGGCTTTTGAGCAGGCGAAGGCCTGGCAAGTCCGCGGTACCGCGATACTCGATTTACCGGTTACGAAGGCCTTCAGCTTGAGTGTTAACTTCGCGGACAATTATCTGGAAAATGCGCCGAATGGACGTAAGAATTATTCTTCGTCAACGGTTGGGCTCAACTTTACACTAAATCCGTAAGCGACAGCTGGGCGGACAAGCTACTTAGTCGATGAGGAGATTGACAATGAAAGACTGGCTTAAGAAAATCGAAGAGAACGTCGCGAAGGCACAGGCGGCAGGCGATGAATTCGGAGCCTGCATGCTGCCGGATCCTAATGGTGGGCCCGCCATGTGCGTCCCTCTGGACAAGAGCACCTGTCAAAATCTGGGCGGAACGTTCTTGGGTGGCGATTGCCAACAATAGGATTGACATTGATGTCACGTCGGCGGTCTCCGGTGGTGCAAGCGGGTTTAATGGCGGTCCGGGACAGAGTTGCGCAGATTGGAGTGAACCGAGAGCCAAAGCACAACGGATTCGGACGCACGAAAATCGACAGGTTTGTCATCCGCCGCCGGAACCGATTCCTCCGGAACTCCGCAGTTGGCGCTCTGGCGTCAGGGTCTGCTCGACTACATTGAACTTGGCGTATGCCGGCCCGGAATTTCGTTGGACAGTTCTCTGGGAACATTTGATATGAGAAATGTTCTGAAGGAGAACTTTAATGTCGAATTTGAAGAAACCCGATTCCGGGGCTGCGGAAGGAGCCCGAAGGGCGACTGAGCAGTCCCCGGAATCGGCCGCGCCTCTGCCGGGCGCGGGGCGCTGGTCGGCCAAACGAAAAGTTTCTGTCGTGTTGGAACCGTTGTGGGGAGCCGATCTGGAGACTACATCACGCAAGCATCGCGTTACCGTAGCCACCCTCACGCTTTGGCGCGATCGTTTCCTGGCCGGAGGCGAGGCCATTCTCAAGAGCCGCGAGACCGCTGCCGAGGATGAGGACAGGAAACGTCTCAAGTCGGTCGTAGCGACGGTGAGCGTCGAGAACGAGCTGCTGCGCGAGAAGATCGCTCATCTGGAGAATGGACGCCCTTTGGCGTACTGGAAGTCGAAGCCATGAGCCACGCCACTTCGCCTTCCACGCAGACGCCCTACGGTGTGGCCCGCGTGACCGCGGCCTGGGGGCTGGCGCGTTCCAGTTTTTATGCCGCCCTTCAGCGGCAGGCACATCCGCAAGAACCCCAAAAGCGTGGCCCGAAGGTCCTCACCGATCCTGAGTTGCTGGCGCACATCCGCAAGCTCCTCGCCGCACCCGTTTTTCCAGGAGAAGGCTACCGGAAAATCTGGGCTCGCCTGCGTTTTGAAGGGGTGCGCACGTCCAAAGAGCGGGTCCTGCGGCTGATGCGCGAAAATCAGCTGCTCTCGCCAGCGCGCGTCGCTGAGCCGGTCCGGAGCAATCCTCACGAGGGAACAATCGTCGCCGAAGCGCCCAATCAGATGTGGGGGACCGATGCCACGGCAACCTTCACCGAACACGAGGGCGCGGTGACGATCTTCGCCGCGATCGATCATTGCTCGGCCGATTGCGTAGGCATCCATGTGGTCAAAAAGGCTTCGCGCTTTGAGGCACTGGAGTGTCCGTCAGGGCATGAAGCAGTACTTCGGAGGTTTTGACAGCGGCATCGCCGCCGGCCTGCGGCTCCGACATGACCACGGCAGCGTTTACCTGAGTGATGATTTTCAGAGCGAAATCCGTTTCCTGGGAATCGAGTCTTCCCCGGCTTTCGTTCGGCAGCCGGAAGGCAACGGGTGCATCGAGCGCTTCTTCCGCACCCTCAAAGAACAACTGTTGTGGGCGCGGCGCTTTCGCGATCTCGAGGAGCTGCGCGCGGCATTATCTGAGTTTCGTGATCGCTACAACCAGCACTGGATCGTTCATCGCCTTGGATATCGCACACCGTCTCAGGCCCGAAGCGAATTCACTGTTGAATTACCTATCGCGGCATGATTCAATGAGTCAACTTACTCCCAGCGACCTGTCCAACCCGCCCGGGCCAAAACACATTGAACTTGGCGTCACCCCGTAATGTACGGAAACCAGAATTGTTTAAGCCCCTTTTACTCTTAACGGCGGGATAACAGTCCTCTGACTCATCGCCAGGAGAACCCGTGTTTTCAGGGCGATCGAGTTTTTGGACATTACGCCAAGAAAAAGCGCCGCGAGGTCAGCTAATCGCCTGCGAATCTTCACCACACATTTGCGCGGCCCCTACCGAGGTTTTGATACGGCAGCAGCAAATTCGTCGAGAAAGCAGGCGGTCCCGTATCAAAACCTGCCGTCTTGCAGTCCTTGAGAGATCGCATAAAGTATTGATAACAAATGGTGGGCGCTCGCGGGCTCGAACCGCGGACCTCCTGCTTGTAAGGCAGGCGCTCTAACCGGCTGAGCTAAGCGCCCTGAAATCAAATACTTGCGAAAGTATCAACCCGTTTGAAGGTACCGCCGAAGCGCTCCTACAGGAATGGAAATACCTCAAAAACGTAACCGCCAAGACCCTTATATAGTAAACGATGCGGCATTGCGGAGCCCACTGCTCGATGCTCAACTGGAACGCCTTCCACATATCGACACAGCACGCTTCGATGCCTTTACGTCGGAACAGGCTCAACTGCGTCCGGAAGAACTTGGCCGGCGTCTCTTTCTTCCGATCTCCACCGAACCACAACGGCTCGCCCGTCTCCAGATTGCACACCACCGTGAGAAATTTGTCGCCATTTCCCCAGCAAATCTCGTCCGCTCCCATGTGCCTCAGCGTCGGATCGCGCCTGAGTGCACCCCATCTCTCCAGACATTGCCGGTCGATGGCGCGCACTGTACTCTTCAGCCAGTCCGAATCGCCGAGTTACCTGGCGCGCCGGTGCACTCTCGGGTGGCTGCGCCACGGCGTCTTCAAAACGATTGCTGAAGGGCGCTTATTGGGTATACGCGGAACCTTCTCCCCTTTCACTCCGCAGTCCGGGCATTTCACCCGATAGATCTCGATATGCGCCGTGGCCGGAATTCGCTCCATGGCAGATCACGTACCGCGTTCACTCCGATCGTAGGCGTCGGT
>Ga0206900_1216_pt1 | contig 11863 bp, 10 predicted proteins | sample Alteio_BWOrgHeat_46_FD_153235 | JGI IMG/M metagenome (GOLD analysis project Ga0206900, IMG submission 153235) | Enriched cells from forest soil in Barre Woods Harvard Forest LTER site, Petersham, Massachusetts, United States -... | ecosystem: Environmental > Terrestrial > Soil > Temperate forest >... | reverse complement strand
CTGACCGTATCGGCGGCGCTTGGCTTTGCTGCGTGCGCCACGGCGCAGACAAAACCCAATATCATTGTCATCATGGGCGATGACGTTGGCATATGGAATATCGGCGCTTACAGCCGCGGCATGATGGCCGGCAGAACGCCGAACCTCGATAAGATGGCTAAAGAAGGAATGTTGTTCACCGATTATTATGCCGAGGCAAGCTGCACGGCGGGCCGGGCGAACTTCATCACCGGCGAACTGCCCATCCGCACCGGTCTGACGACCGTCGGCCAGGCGGGCGCGGCGATTGGAATGCCCGCTCAGGCTTGTACGATTGCCACTGCACTCAAAGCGCAGGGCTACGAGACCGGCCAGTTCGGCAAAAACCACCTGGGCGACAAGAATGAATTCCTGCCGACCGTCCACGGCTTCGATGAATTCTTCGGCTACCTATATCACTTGGATGCGATGGAAGACCCGTTCCATGCCAATTATCCGCAGAATTTATTGGACGTCGTCGGCCCGCGCAACATGCTGCATTGCTGGGCGACCGACACGGATGACACCACCGAGCAGCCGCGCTGGGGCAAAATCGGCAAACAGAAGATTGAAGATGACGGCCCGTTACCGCCGCACCCCATGCCCGGTATCAAATATAATATGGAGACAGTGGATGACACGATCCGTGACCTGTCCCTTAACTTCATGGACAAAGCCAAGGCGGATGGCAAGCCGTTCTTCGTCTGGCTCAACCCAACGCGCATGCACGTCGTCACCCATCTCTCACCAAAATACGAAGCATTGAGGACTTCGGAGAATGGCTGGAGCGTCGAAGAAGCCGGCATGGCGCAACTCGACGACGTCGTTGGGGCGGTGCTGCAGCATCTCAAAGACATGGGTGTGGATGACAACACCATCGTCGTTTTCACCACGGACAACGGCGCTGAAAACTTTACCTGGCCCGATGGCGGGCAGACACCTTTTGCCGGAGGCAAAGGCACTGCCCTGGAAGGCGGTTTCCGCGTGCCGTGCATTATTCGCTGGCCCGGCCATGTCCCGGCAGATTCGGTGCAAAACGGCATCTTCTCCGGCCTCGACTGGTTCCCGACCTTTGTTGATGCCGCCGGAAATCCGGATATCACGAAACAGTTGCTTGACGGTGTGACGCTCGGCGGCCAGACCTATAAAAACCATTTGGACGGTTACGACCAGATGGCGGCCCTTACCGGCCAGGGTCCTTCTGCCCGTCACGAACTTTTCTACTTCACGGAGAGCACACTGGGTGCGGTGCGAATCGACGATTACAAATATCGGTTCACGGACCAACCCAACGGCTGGCTGGGTGCAACTGAAAAAGTGGATTGGCCGATTCTCACCAATCTCCGTTTGGACCCGTTCGAGCGGACCGGCCTGTTTAATGGCAAGGATAGTGGTTCCCTCGCCTACTACAACTGGTTCGCGTACGAGTTTTGGCGTTTTGTCTTTGCGCAGCAGGAGGTCGGGAAATATGCCCAGACTTTCATCGATTACCCGCCGATGCAGGCGGGGGCAAGCTTCAATATGTCGGCGCTAAAAGCCGAGCTTGAGAAGAAGATGGAAGAGGCGCAGAAGCACGGCACTGGCGATTAACCGGAACGGCTATCACGGCGGGCGGCCTGCAAAGGTCGCCCGCCTTTAATTCGATGAAATTTTTTTCGGTAGCAAAACACGCGGGCTGCCGTACTTCCTCCATGGCGGCCCGCGAATTTAAAGGTGAAATTTAACGGTAAAAATCAAAGGAATAGATTATGAAAATATCACGCCGTACGTTTCTGATTAATACAACAGCTTCCGCCGTCACCGTGACCGTCCTGGGCGGTTGCGCGTCCAATGCTGGAGATGAATCCGGCTCTAGCGTAACGGCTATCGACACCGTGCTTAAGCCGGACGATACGCTGGTCCAGCATGCCCAGGCCGCCAATCAGCGGCTCCTCAAGGTATTTCCCAAAGGTTTCGCCCTGGACGCAACGCATCACCCGCACATCTCCTGCCTCCAGCGGTATGTGAAAACGAAAGACCTCGACAAAGTGTACGACGCTGTCGGCGATGTGCTTGTCGGGGAGAAACCGGCCACTTGGACACTGACCGCGTACAAGTACTATTACATCCCCTGGAAAGAAATCGGTCTGGCCGGGATTGTTATCAGGCCCACCGACGGCCTCATCCAATTCCAGCGGAAACTGGTCGACGCCCTCGCCCCATTTGAAGTGAAGATGGGAACCGCCGCGGCGTTCGTTACCACCAAGGAAGATCCCGACATCAACCAGCCAACCATGGACTACGTGGAGAACTTTGTGCCGGACGAAATTGGCGACAAATTCAACCCCCATGTGACGATCGGCATCGCCCCGCAGGAATATCTGAAGCAGATGCTGAACGAGAAGTTCGATGACTTTACGTTTTCGCTGATAGGAGCGGGAACTTATCATCTCGGAAATTTCGGGACAGCCCGGGAGGAACTCAAGAGTTGGAACTTTCAGTCCTGAAACCGTGTGTCGAAAACGAAAGATAAATCTTTATGAAAATTTCACGTCGCAGATTTCTGATTAGTACGGCGGCTTCCGCCGCGACCGTCACGGTGTTGGCTGGCAGCAAAGCCAGTGCCCAAACAGAATCAGGCTCCAGCGCAGTCGCCGCCAATGCCGGCGCGGGCAAGCCGCTGCCCTCGTGGAACGATGGTTCAGCCAGAAAGGCGATTATCGATTTCGTGCAGGCGACGACGATACAAGGTGGCCCACAGTTTGTGCCGCCGGAGGAACGCATCGCCACGTTTGACCAGGACGGCACATTGTGGGTCGAGAAACCCATGTACTCGCAAGTGATGTATTGTCTGCATCGCGTCGGTATCCTGGCCAGGGAAAAGCCGGAACTTAAAGATAAAGAGCCGTTCAAGACGGTGTTGTCTGGTGACCGTGAAGCCATCGCAAAGCTCTCCATGAAGGACCTCGAGGCCATCCTCATGGCCACGCTTACCGGCATGACGACCGGCCAGTTTCAAACCGAAGTGAACCAATGGCTGGGAGAGGCTAAAAATCATCGTTGGAACCGGCCATATCCCGATGTCACCTATCAACCGATGCAAGAGGTGCTGCAATATCTGCGCGCCAACGGTTATAAAACTTACATTGTCACCGGCGGAGGACAGGATTTCGTGCGCGTGTACGCAGAACAAACTTACGGCATTCCACCGGAACAGGTCGTTGGCACCATGGGCGGTGTCAGTTACGGTTATGACAAAGAGGGCAAACCGATTCTGACCAAGGAACCCAAACTTCTTTTAAACGATGACCATGCCGGCAAACCTGAAGGCATTCACATGATGATAGGGCGACGCCCTTATGCGGCGTTTGGCAACTCGGTGGGCGATCGGCAGATGCTGGAATATACGAAAGCCGGCGATGGCGCGCGGCTTGCGATGCTGGTACTGCACGACGATGCCACGCGCGAATACGCCTACGGCCCGGCGCAGGGCTTGCCCGATTCCAAAGTGGGTACCTTCACGCAAGAGCTTTATGACCAGGCACATAAGGAAGGCTGGACGGTTATCAGCATGAAAAATGATTGGAAGCGCATTTTCCCATTCGATGCATAAACAATAGGAGTTGATAGAGAATCGTTACGAGGGCTGTTTCCTCTGATTCAGCCCAATTGCGCGCAAAGGCATTAAGTGATACCATAACTATGAATCAGAATGGCTGGGCCGCCTGTATCCGGCTTTGAAACGATAAATTACGGGTTTGCAAGTTTAGCTTATTGGTGTAACCCTTAATCAGAGGTATGAAACGTTTGACAGAACTGGAGGTGCCTGTTGCCAAAAGAATTACGCATAATCCATTCCTGTGCCTTTCGCACGTCCCCGCCTCATCATTTAATCGGACACATCAGAAACGAAAATAATCCCGAAACGATAAACGATAAAAATTAATATGAACCTGAATCACCGCATTGCTTTTGTGTGGGTGCTCCTTTTGTCCATGATTTCCGCCTGGGGCGATCCACCGGCCGGCCCGGCGCCGCTGAAGGTTGGAGTGTCCCCCCAATTCCCTCCGATGATTTACAAGGAAGGCGATGCTTTGGCCGGCCTGGAAGTTGATTTTGCCAAAGCGCTGGGCAAGGAATTGGGGCGTCCCGTGCAATTTGTTGAAGTTGACTGGGAAGACGAGATTCCTGCGCTGGCGGACGGGCGCACGGACATCATCATGTCGTCAATGTCCATTACCATTGCCCGGCAACTGCGCGTCTCATTTGCCCAGCCGTATTTGGCCATTGGCCAGACCGTGCTGGTGCGGCGCGAAGACGCCGGCAAATTTGTTTTCGGGTTTCCGATTGAACCACAGGGAAAAGTGGGCGTCCTGAAAGCCACCACGGGTGATTATTTGGTGCAGCAGGAGTTCCCGCACGCCAAACGCAAGGCCTTCGATTCTCCGGAGGACGCCGCCAAAGCACTGGCCAGGGGAAAAATCGACATGCTCATTTGCGATTCTCCCACGGCGTGGTGGCTGGCCGGAGAGAATGAAACCGTGGGCCTGACGGTGGTTCCCATTTTGCTTTCTCACGAAAACCTGGCCTGGGCGGTGGGCAAATCCAACCCTGACCTGCTGGTTTCAGTCAATAATGCACTGGGCAAATTGGAGGCAAATGGAATCGCGACGGCCATTATCAAACGCTGGCTGCCTCTGTATCAATGAAGTAACCGTTGCCTGGTCATAAAACTGTCATCGAATCCTATGCCAATAGAATTACACCTTATTCGCGCCAGTGAATTCATTCGGCTTGATCCCGATGAACACATTGATTTTGAGGCAAGTAAGCGCGTGCTCCAGGATTTGGCGTACGCGTGCCGGAAACGTGGAATTGACCGCGCCATGGTGGATATCCGGAATATCCCCGTACCGGACGAACCGCGCTTTACCCCTTCCGACCTGGCTGCGCTGGTCGGGGCGTTTCGTGAGGCGGGTTTCACCCGGCAACAGCGCCTGGCCATTCTTTACAAACATGATGTCTACGGAGGCGTCCGGAATTTTACGTTCTTCAGCAAGCTGCGGGGACTGCAGGTTCAGGCTTTCCATGAATTTGAAACCGCCTTTTATTGGTTGGCGGAAGAACGCCCCGGGGAGTTGGGGCAGGGGACCGACGTGCCGGTCCTCAAACCTGTCGCCAAAAAGCGGACGGACGATTTAGTCGGTGGAATCCGGCGCCCGCCCGTGTTGCGCCCCGTCCGCCGAACCAAAGGAAATTTATGAACGATACGCCTGCTGTTGAAAATTCCGCAGCCCGGGAGACGCGTCCGGTAAATGATGTCGGAGAGGCCGCTTTCAGTGACCGTCTGGGCCGGCAATTATGGCCCTTGGACGTTGAAACATTGTGCGCCAAAGCGCGCCAGATGGCCGGACTGGACGATTTCGGTGGCGCGTCCGTTGAACAAGGGCTGTCTGTGCTCGTGGACAGTTTGAATCATGAAGCGAACCTGCATCCGCTGGGCCGGTTCCTGATGCGAACACATCTGCTGGATTTGTTGAAGACCCGTTTACAGTTAATTGATGCGTGGAAAAAACAGTCCGAAACCGTGAACGCATCGCCCATCACCCGGCCGATTTTTATCACGGGAATGCCGCGCAGCGGTTCAACGTTTCTCCATGAATTACTGGCGGCGGACCCCGCTTTGCGGGCGCCTCAGATTTGGGAAGTCATGTTTCCCGTCACTGCCGACGAACCGGACCGGGGCCCGCACGACCGGCGGGTTTGGAAAGCCGCGACCTGTCTCTGGTGGTTTCGCCGGCTGGCGCCGGAGGCAGACGCCGTTTATCCCATGCGCGCCCGGACGCCGCATGAATGTGTGGCGATTCACAGTTACACACTGATGTCGGAAGAATTTATCTCGAGCTGTCGTGTCCCCTCCTACGCAGCCTTCCTGCGCTCGTCAAACATGGTCCCGATTTACCAATGGCAGAAGCGCTTTCTGCAACACCTCCAACAGCATCAACCAGGCAGGCGCTGGATCTTGAAGGCGCCGGACCACGTTTACAGCCTGGAAGCTTTGTTCTCGGTTTTTCCGGATGCGCTGGTCATTCAAACGCATCGCGATCCCTTGGACGTGCTTAAATCCACCATCCATTTGACCCGGGTCCTGCACGGGCTTTACGGCCGGCCGGAAAATCCGGTTCAACTCGCTGAACGCGAGGCGCGGGTATTGTCCGCTGCGATTGACCGTTGTCTAAAGTTTCGCGACGCGCACCCCGAACTGGCCGACCGATTTGTGGATGTAAACTATCGCGAACTGACCGCCGATCCGCTCGCGGTCGTCAACGAAATTTATCAGCACTCGGATATGACCTTGACTGCGGAAGCGACCGGACGCATCCGGGAATTGTCTTTGCACCGGTCCCGCTATCGCGGTCGTCATCCCGTTCCGGGCCTCTCTGATATGGGATTGGACACGCCGAGTCTGGCCAGCCGTTTTGAAAATTACTGCCGCCGTTTTGGGATCGCCCGCCATCAGCCGGTTGGCCGTTAAATGAAAAAGCTCAATGCCATCCTGCTCCTGGCCGGCATCCTGTTCCTTGCGGGTTTGATTTATAAAATCGGCGTGGGCCAACTTTCGCAGGAACTGGGCCTGTTGGGGTGGGGGTTATTTCTGTTTATCCTTGGTGAAGGGATTGCCGAAATGATTCATACCGTAGGCTGGCGTTATTGCCTCGCGGAACCTTACCGCTCGCTTTCCTGGTGGCGCCTGTTTCAAATCCGGATGGCAGGATACGCTATCAATTATCTGACGCCCACCGCTGCCCTCGGCGGCGAGGCCACCAAAGTCAATTTGCTCCTGGCGCACCATCGCGGGCCGGCGGCGGTCAGCGGTGTCTTGATTGAAAAATTCTGCTTCGCCTTTTCCCACGTGTTGTTCGTGCTGATCGGTTGCGTGATTATCGCCGGACACATTCATTTATCCGGGCCGTTGTGGGTCTCCATGTTTCTGAGCGTGGCGCTGGTGACGGTCGGGATCTTTACTTTCTTCCTGCTGCAAAAATACGGAAAACTCGGCGCCCTCGTTCGCTGGCTCGCCGCGCGCTGGCCCGCAAACTCTGCCCTGCAAAATCTCGCGGTGCAAATCACCGGGGTGGATGAGGCGTTGCGCACGTTCTACCTGCAACCGCGCAATCTCTGGCTGGCCGTGGGCTGGCATCTGGTTGGCTTTTCTGTGACCATTCTCCAGGCGTGGTTCTTCCTGTATTTGTTGAAACAGGGAACCTCGCTGTTCACGGCCGCAACCGTCGCCTTTCTCGGCATGTGGTTTGACCTCCTCACCTTCGCCGTGCCGATGAATATGGGTTCTTTGGAAGGCACTCGGATTGTCGTTCTCAAAGCCGTTGGCCGCACAGCCGCCGCCGGCATGACTTATGGCTTGGCCATCCGGTTGGCGCAAATCGCCTGGTCCATCGTCGGCCTGGCCCTCTACGGATGGCTTATGGCGAAGGAAAATAAACCGAAGGAAATCTCGCCGATCCCTCTGTCTTCTCCACCATCAATTTCCCTTGAACAGAAACCCGAGTCGTTTAAAGATACCTCATCAACGGCCTGGCGAATCTGACAAGAACGATCATCCGGCGTGAAATTATCTCCGGTTTTTTCCTGATTATCTTTGTGCCGGTTTTTTGTTTGGCGGCTGTTGGGCCGGCCTTCGCTTCGGACACTGCCACCAACACCATCAACACCAATCAGGTCGTCGTGGCCGGCACCAATGCCCCCGCAACCAATGCTCCGTCGCTCTTTCTCGATCCGTTGGACCACTGGTTTGACGCCAGCGGCTTTCTCGATACCCGCTATGGCTTCCTTCCGATGGCCCTGCCCATTACCGAACCGGCCGTCGGTTACGGCGGGGCCGGGGGACTGATGTTTGTGGATCGTAATCCTCGCCGGCCCGATGGAAAACCGGTGCCGCCCACCCTGACCGGGGTGGCTGGTGCGGGCACAGAAAATGGCACGTGGGGCATCTTTGCGTTGAATTCTGCCTGGTGGCGGGACGGCACCATTCAAACCCGGGTCGCTGGCGGTTATGCCAAAGTGAATTTAAAATATTATGGTTTGGGTAACAGCCCGTTTAACAATAATCCTCTTAAGTATACGCTCAAACCTTTGGGCGGCCTGGCGGAAGCGCGTTTTCGGCTGGGACAATCCGATTGGATGGCCGGAGGGGGATATGTTTATGCCGCTACCGAAGTGTCATTTGACGGCAACGTCGTGCCCCCGGGAATAAACCTGCCTTCTTCCAGTTCACACATGGGCGGTTTGAAACCTGTGATCCTTTACGACTCGCGCGATAACATTTTCACTCCCACCAAAGGAGTCTATGCCCAGCTCTATGCGGGTTTCTACGCCCCGGCTTTCGCGAGTGATACCAGTTTCCAGACCATCGAGCCGTTATATATCTTTTATCTGCCCTTAAGCCCAAAATGGACCTTCGGCCTGAACACGGGCGGGGGTTTCAGTTTTGGCGAGGCGCCGTTCTATGCGCGTCCGTACGTCGAATTGCGCGGCGTGCCGGTCCGTGAATACCAGGCGGACAACGTCGTCCAGACTGAAGCGGAACTGCGCTGGCAATTTTGGAAACGATACAGTATCGTTGGTTTTGCTGGTGGTGGAGCCATTTGGAATGATTCCGGGGGAAACACCGAACGTTCCGTGGTCAGCGGCGGCTTTGGATTGCGCTATGAACTGGCGCGGACGTATGGCCTGCATCTGGGCGCCGACGTAGGTTTTAGCCGTAAAACCACCGCGCTTTACATTACGGTGGGCAGCGCCTGGTTTCGGCCATGAAATTTTCAAAAAATTGCATTCAAGGCAGACGATGAAAACCATTTCAACGCATTCCACCCGCACAGTGCCTTCCGTGGCTTTCGTCCTGTTGCTTTCCCTCCTCGCTTTGACCTCCGGATGCGTCAGTAAGTCATCCACCCAGGGGGTGGAAAATCGTTGGCGCGCGGAACCGGCGCCCGTTTTCGAACGTGGCAAGAGCACGGAACACGATGTCTTGTCCGCCTTGGGTCCGCCCTCGCAGGTCATTAATGCCGGCAACCGGACCGTATTTTATTATTTGCTGGAAGCCAAACGGTCACGCGGCGTCATCCTGATTATTTATAACCAAACCGTGGAGCGGATCGTTTATGACCGTGCTATTTTCTTTTTTGATGCGCAAGGCCATCTGACGGATTTCTCCACCAGCAATGAAAAAGTGCCCCTCCAATAAAGAGCCGGCGCAGGTGGTTTGCCCGAAGTTGCTGGCGCTTTTCCTGGTCTGCATTTTTTCGGTGACGGGCTGTTCCCACTTGACCAGTGATGTTGGACCACCCCTTCCCTCAGCTGCCACCATCGTAACCGGTAAGAGCACGTTGGGCGATGTTGTGACTACCATCGGAGTTCCTTCTCAGGTTTCGGCCTCTGCCGGCGGTTTTGTCTTTCTATACGAGCACAACGAGGTGGTCGAAAATCAAATTGGTATCAGCTTCGATTTCCCTGTCCTGAGATGGCTCAAATTTGTCTATGCCGGCTCTGGACTGAGGCATGAGGCGTGGCTCATGACCTTCGACACCAACGACGTCCTCCAGGCGTGGGGGAAAGAAGATTGGAAAAAGCCGTTGGGCACCGGCGCGGCGGCGCAAATTTTAGTAACTGTCTCAAGCCTCGTGGATTCTACGGCCGTGCGGCGGCCCGCTTCGCAACATCGTTGGGGCGAAATGTGGCTCAACCCGCTTCCCCAGGTGCTTAATACGGGCCAAAGTCCGCAAGATGGCCGGTTTGGCTTGGAGCAAAGGCTCGCCCCAACCTTCGTCGGGCAGCACACCCTCGAAATGATCCAGCCATTGCCTCCCCGGAAGGCCAAAAAAGCAAATAAGTAAAAAACTGAACTCGAATGCCGGGATTGATGGGATGCGAACCTTGTTCTCCCTGGCGATTGATGTCAGCTTGCATGTAATTTTCATTTGGTTGAATATTTGGCGCTGTAGCCGGGGCAACACGCGCGCAATTGGCCCGTCCGGGCTCCGGACCCCGCGGGTGCTACCCGCCTGGCATACATGGAATGTTGGAACTTTCCAGAAACACAACAGGTAGAACAGGTTTTAGAGCGCCGCTCGTAATTGGGTTGGCGTTGCTGTTTTCTTTGATGGCGTTCCGGGTACACGCCCAGGCGCTGCCGGCGGGAGCGCTGGATCAGTTGGACACCGCCATCGGCCAGCGCGTCGAGGCCACCGCCATTCTCGGCACCCAGGATGTTGCCTCCCGGTCCGGGTTGGGCTGGACCTTGAACAACACCGCGGGCAGCATTTATAAAATCCCCTGGGAAACTGAATTGCGGTCTCCGGTTCCTCTGGGCGCCAGCAACCAGCTTTGGGCGCCACTCTTCGAGCGCCCGCCCGGTGACACCAACTTTAATATCGGAACTTATCTGCGCTGGGCGCCCGTTTTTGAAGGCGGCCTCGGTTACGGCCAGTTTGCCGATGATTTCAACACGGGCGTTCTTAAGGGAAACGAATCCGATTACTACACCGTGGCGCTTGCGCTGGGCCTGGGGCCAAGAATTTATTTTGGTGACAGCGGCTTCAGCATCCTGCCCACCTTCAGTATGTTGTATGCTTACACGGAAAATGATTTCCATGCCGGTACCCCTGCGGGCGAGGCGGTCGTGGCCAATGGCCAGTATGTGAACTGGTATGTGAATACCTTTTCCCTGGCCCCGGCATTTGAATTCCGGTACCGGAAAACTTTCGGGCGCTGGACCCCGCAATTCTCCTCCACGTTTGCCTACTTCAATACGCGGCCCATCACCAGCTCGACCGATGCCTTGAGCTTCCGGAGCCAGTCGGATGCCTGGGCCAACAAAATTGACCTCGATTATCTGACCCATTGGAACCTCCTCAGCTTCCCCATGCATTTTGGTGGTGATTTCGCCCGTACGGATTTGTACCAGGGGCTTCGCAATACCCTGGGAACCAGTTATTATTACCAAACGGACGGGCGCATTACCTTCGATATCCTCGGCCGGATTTGGAAGGTTAAGTCCGTCGGCATTACCGGTGGTTATTTCTGGTCCAACGCCTTCCGGGGCTTTTCCGTGGGGCTTGAAGGCTCATTGCAATTTTAAAGCATTTGAAGAAATACCATAGCCGTTGTTGGTACAAAGGATCGGACGGCAATTCCCCCTCTCCTGGGGGCCGGGGCCTGTCCCGCCGTAGCCCCGTCCTGCGTAGCCTTAGCGAAGAAGGATTGGCGTCGTAGCCGAGGGCGCGTCGGGAGACGCCATAGGCCCGCGGGTGCTTACCCGCTACTCGGCCGGAGGATGAGTATAAGGCATTTGCGCCTTGGGCTGATAGGGCAGGGGCGGTCGCGGTTCCAGGGCCACTTCATAACTGGGAGACGGATGGTCGTTGATCATCGTGCGGCGCCCATAAACTCCGAAGTAAGTAGATCCCCATCCCGTGGTTTTGGTTTTGAAAAGCGCCGTGTCCGACGGTAATAACGTCACGGTGACCGGCGTAATCTTGCCTTCCTGCACGTCCACTTCGGCTGTGCCCGGCGTCTCAATGATGTGGTTCGAAAAAGTGACCTGCAATTCATACTGGCCCGGCTTGAGCGCCACCCGCAAAATCGGTTCCTTGAGCGGATCGAATTCGTAATAAACTTTTTTGTTCGTCTTCAGGTCGGTGACATCCCAATACAGGTTATCGGCGTCGTCGGCGTAAAAATCCACATAACCCATGCCATGCTGCGCTTTGGCGGGATCAACATTCGGCGAAGCGCAACCGCCCGCCATCAATCCAATGCCTGCGATGAGCCAACAAGTGATTAAGGATCT
>Ga0206900_1213_pt1 | contig 12209 bp, 10 predicted proteins | sample Alteio_BWOrgHeat_46_FD_153235 | JGI IMG/M metagenome (GOLD analysis project Ga0206900, IMG submission 153235) | Enriched cells from forest soil in Barre Woods Harvard Forest LTER site, Petersham, Massachusetts, United States -... | ecosystem: Environmental > Terrestrial > Soil > Temperate forest >... | reverse complement strand
TCGAGCCTTACGATCCGGCATCCCCAAAGACGGGCCAACGAATTGAGGTAATCAGAAAGTTTCATCGGAAAGGCGATCTTCATCACATCAGCTTGCGACGGCGGCAACCGTCCAGAAAGCCAATTTTGGAGGGGAATCTTTGGAACTGGGTGCAGGTACTGAGACCTCGTTCGGGCTCGCCCTCCTTTTATTGGATCGTTTCGCCATGAGGTTCGCGTTATTAGCTCATTTACTTGGGTGCGCCCTTTGCCGTGCCATAGCCTGCGCTTTGGCCAGATTATTTTGCGCATCGACATAGTTAGGTTTCAGTTGCAGGGCCTCCTGGAATTGGGCCATCGCCTCGTCCACCTGCCCTTTTTGTAAGAAAGCCCAACCAAGGTTATTGTGGGCTTCGGCATCGTTGGGGTCGATTGCCAAGGCCTTTTGGAACTGAACTATCGCCTCGTCCAACTGCCCTTTTTGGAAAAGAGCAGCACCGAGATTACTGTAGGCTTCGACGTAGTTGGGATTGATTTCCAAGGCCTTTTGGAACTGGGCCAGTGCCGCGTTCAATTGTCCCTTTTGGGCAAGAGTCAGGCCAAGGTTGTTGTGAGCTTCGGCATAGTTGGGATTGATTTCCAAGGCTCTTTGGTACTGCTCAATCGCCTCGTCCGCGCGCCCTTTTTGGTAAAAAGCCAAGCCGAGGTTATTGTGGGCTCCCGCATAGTTGGAATCGATTCCCAAGGCTTTTTGGTAATACGAAATCGCCTGGTCCACCCATCCCTTTTGGAAAAGTGCAAAGCCAAGATTGTTGTGCGCTTCGGCATTGTTGGGACGGATTGCCAAGGCCTTTTGATAATGGGCCATCGCCTCGTCCACCTGCCCCTTATTGAAAAGGGCCAAGCCAAGGTTGTTGTGGGCCATCCAGCAGTTCGGATTCTGGGCCAGCGTGTCGATCCAAAGCGTCTCATCGCTTTCATAAGCCCGGGTCCGCTGCCAACTCAATAGTCCGAGAACCAGCAGCAATCCGGCACAAAGCGTCGATTGCAGCCATGGTTTCTGGGGAATGGTAAAATCCGCAAGCATGGCCATCCCCGCTCCCACCAGCGCGAGCGGCCCCATGCCGGCCAGATACTGGAAATGATCTCCGACAAAGGAATAGCGCAGAAAATAATGGTCCACCAATCCGAGCACCGGAAGCAAAGCCGCCAGAAAATAAGCCAGCGCAAAAAAACAGGGGCGAGACCATGACTGGCGTTTGAGCCATAAAATAAACAGGACGATGATCACGGCCAGCAGGGGCAGATACGCGAACCACTGCCCGGCATTGATCTCCCAGCGTGGATAAATGAAAATCAACGGATGCGGCCAAACCAGTTTGCCGAGATAAAACCAGACCACGTCGCCCGCCATCACCAGCCGCTCCGGCCAACTTCGCACGGATTGCAGATCGTTGGCTCCCTCCAGCTTTTGCGTCCACATCGAGACGGCACTGGCGAGGGCGGACATGAGAAAGATCGGCCCGACTCTTGCCAAATTGCGCCACTGCCACCGGCCCTCCACCCACCAGGCGCACAAGCCAAGCACCACCGGCAGCACCACGGTGGAAGATTTGCTGGCCATCGCCAGGGCGGCGCAAAGCAAGGTTAATGCGTAATTCCAACCGCCTCCGCTTCGGTTGCTGGCTCCGCTTGCTCTTAGATATTTCACAAAGAAAAGAATCGTCAAGAGATAGAACAAACCCGACTGCGTGTTCTTCATTTCCGTGATCCACACCACCGTTTCCACCTGCACCGGATGCAGAGCCCAGAGCGCCGCGCCCAGCCACGCGCCCGGCGCCTGCAAACTCCGCAAGACCCGCCAGAGCACAACCGCGCACGCCCCGTGCATGAAGACATTCACGAGGTGATACGGCAGGGGATGCAAGCCCCACAGCGCGTGTTCCACCCAAAATGTAGTCAGCACCAGGGGACAAATCCGCGCGGCGCTCGTCGTCCAGATTTCCTTCAATCCGAGCGGCCCGATAATACAGGGGTTGGCTGTGACATGTTGATCGTCATCCCAGATGAATCCCGCCTGCCAGACCGGCGTATAAGTCAGAATGACGGCCAGAACGAGGATCAGTCCCCAAAGCCAATCGCGGCTGAACCAAGGCTGCCGCGCCTGTGCGGCTGCGCCGGGCGCGGCGACTTGCGTGGAAACTCCATGGTCCATCGCTTTCTTATGCTTCTGGGAGCGTTTCGCCATGAGGTCTGGGTTATGAGCATGAACCCTTTCCGTTTTCATAGAAGCAGATTTTGAGATTTTGCTTTGGGCTATTGGACTCTGAGCGGCACAATCCGTTGCTGTTGTCTTGTCACTCAAGAACAAATCGCCGAGGCCCTTGGCAAATCGCGTCGAACTGTTGCCGGGTCAAGCGGGATTATTACGATCAGCTAAAGCCGAATGGTAACGCCCCGGTACGGTGGGTATCCGTGGATTAGACCGTTTTCGATTTAGATAGACGCATGGCGGACTAAATAAGTAACCCCGCCGCAAGCAGCGAGGTATTTGGGATTCGCTTCCTGCGCGCGCGGGATGTGTCCCTCGCGCACCCGAACAACAAGTTGGCTGGGCTACCCGAGGAAGGCAGTTTGGGATAGGCGAATCGCGGCGACTACCGCGGGCTTACTCCACAGCCATGAAATCGGCGCGGTTGAGGCGGATCCATTTGCCGTCGGGACCTTTTTCAAAAAGAAAGTTCAGCATGTGGCTGGCAGTCACAAAAATGCCCTTGGGCACTTCGTTGGAGCTGATGATCGCCTGATTATAGCCGTAATGTTCCACGTCCTTCACCGCAAATTTCCAGACCTCGTCCACTTCCTGGCTGAGCGCCTTGCGTTCATCGACGGAGAGGGTCGTCTGGTACCGGATCATGAGCGCCATCACCCCCTTCGAGTACTCGACCTTCGAGACGCTGAGAACCTTCACCGTCCGGCCGGTGGGGAGCTTGAGGGTTTCATTCTCGGCCAGCCCGACGGCCAGGGAGCGGGGCGCGGTCAACGGAAGGGCGGCGAACCCCAAAAACAGGATGAGCAAGGTACGTCGGTTCATAAAGCAGGTAGCGGACTCAAGCGAAGAGGCGGGGTTTTGGCAAGCATGGCGTTGGATTCAACTTAAGCAAATCTTATACCTAAGCTCTTTATTTTCGCGCTCCGCCTCCCATCTTCGTGTTAATCTCTCTTTCGGTGACCGATCTTACATCTATTTGCGGGCAACTTGCCTCAATCCTTCCGGCAAATCGCATTCTCACGGCGCCGGAAGATTTAATTCCCTATTCCTTCGATGGAACGGCGGCGCTCTCGCAACGACCCCTGGCGGCCGTCCTGGCCACCACCACGGAGGAGGTTTCCCGCCTCCTTCGATGGGCGAATGAAACCCGCCTGCCCATCGTCGCGCGCGGCAGCGGTACGGGTCTCGCGGGCGGGAGCGTCCCCAGCGCAGGCTCAGTGGTGCTTTGCCTGAGCCGGTTCGACAAGGTGTTGGAATTGGACCGCCGGAACCTGACCCTTCTCGTCGAGCCGGGCGTCACCACCCAGACAATTTTCGACCAGGCCGACCAGGCGGGACTGCTCTATCCGCCCGATCCGGGTTCGATGAAAATCTCGACCATCGGCGGCAACGTCTCCTGCAACTCGGGCGGCCTGCGCGGCCTGAAATATGGCGTGACCAAGGATTACGTGATGGGCTTCGAGCTCGTGCTGCCCAGCGGCGAGATCGTTTGGATCGGCAACAAGTGTGTGAAGGACGTCGCGGGCTACTCCTTGCGTGAGGTTTTCATCGGTTCCGAAGGCACGCTCGGCATCTTCACGAAAATCCTGCTCCGGCTCCTGCCCCGGCCCGCCGCAAAGCGGACGCTGCTGGCCGTCTACGCCACGATGGAGCAAGCCGCCGAAACGGTCTCGGCCATCATCGCCCACCCGATCATTCCGTGCACACTCGAGTTTCTCGACCGGACGACGATCCATTGCGTGGAAGATTACGCCCAGGTCGGCTTGCCGCGAGAGGCCGAAGCCATTTTACTGATGGAAACCGACGGCCACGCCGCCGTGGTCGCCGAGGAAGCGGAGATCATGGCGCAACTCGCCCGGAAACAGGGCGCGCTCGAAGTCCGCATCGCCGGGACCGCCGAGGAGGCGCAACGTCTCGCCACGGCCCGCCGCTCGGCTTTCGCGGCGCTCGCCCGCGTCGCGCCCACAACGATTCTCGAAGATGTCACCGTGCCCCGGAGCGAACTGGCCGGCATGGTCGCCTTCATCCAGGATTGCGGAAAACGGCACAACCTGCGCATCGGCATTTTCGGTCACATGGGCGACGGCAATCTCCATCCCACTTTCCTCACCAACGAAAAAGACGAAGCCGAAATGCGCCGCGTCGAACTGGCCTTCGCCGAGATCGTGACCGAAACGGTGCGGCGCGGCGGAACGATCACCGGCGAACACGGTGTGGGGCTGGCAAAAAAGAAATTCCTGCCCGAGTCGGTCGGCGGCCTCAACGTCGAAATCATGCGCAATCTCAAGCGCCTCTTTGATCCGAACCTGATTCTCAATCCGGGGAAGATGTTTGATTGCTGAGGGGGAATTTTGGACGGAATTAACGGAATTAACGGAATTACCAAATTTTCCAAATTAGAGCATTTTAATTACTATAGCCAGTGGTGGTAGTCTGAGGCCCGGGGGCCGTAAGAAATTAGCCGGTGGCGTGAGCCACCGGTTTTGCCAGCAGGCCATCCGCCCCGGATGGGGCGACGGAGGCGTTTACCTCTGATCTATCCACCGCCCCACCGGCTCATTTCCGTTGGCCCTTCGGGCCTCAAGGCCGACTATGTTATTTTTGAAAACGCTATAAAATGGACTTTGCCGCCCGGCGTTGAGGCGCAATTTCACTGGAATCGTTGTCCTTGCCCCAATGGCATGATACGTACCTGCGAAGATTGCGCCTCTTGGCGCCAAGACGTTAAGCGATGGCCGCGTAAGCGGTGCTTTCCATTGAAATGAGCACGTCTTTAAGCACCGGTTTCTTCCACTGTTTTTTAGGGTTATTATTTTTCATGGAAACTTCCTTATTTGTTCTGGTTTATGAGAGGTATCAGGGATGTTTTGAAAGACACTTGTCATCCCTGATATCCGATTTCTATTCGCAAGACTTGGCCATCTTTACAACAAATCCAAAGAAGTCAAAGATAAATTTTAAGTTTATGCGACAAATGATCGTGTCCTCATCCGATAGAGAACCCCGCCGCAAGCAGCGGGGTGGGTTCTCTTCCTGCGCGCGTGGGAGGAGGCCCGTCGCCCGGAGGTCGACGGCTACCCATGAAGACGGTTACTTCACTTCCTCGTACCAGGCCATCTGGATCGCTTCGAGAATCGATTCGCTCGATTTGTCGGGCTCGTCGCCGAAATCCTCAAGCTCGATGACCAGCTTGTGGAGCTTGGGAAAGCTGAGCTTGAGCGGGTCTTGGTCGGGATGGGCATCGATCAGCGCATAGGCAATTTCGTCCGCGTCCTTCCAGGTCAATTTTTGGGCCATGCCCCAACGGATAGCGAAGGGCGCGGGCGTGTCAATGCGCGGGGTGATTTCGCTCGCCGGTTTTTCAGCCCTTGCTTCCAAAACGGTGGGACTGTTTGTTTCGGTCACGACTTCCACCGGCTTTTCAACTTCGGGTTCCGGTATTGCGGGAGCAGTCGTTTCGGTAACGACTTCTACTGGGTTTTCGTCCCGGATTTCCGTTATCGTGGGAGTGGTTGATTCGGTGACAACTTCCACAGTTCTTTCGTCACGGGCTTCCGCTGTCGCGGGGGTGCCGGGTTCATCCAGTCCCGGCATCAGCGCCAGGGTGTTTTGATCATTGGGGCGGGCGCCCTCCTGGAGCAGCAACGAGTCGGGCGTTTCGGCGCGACCGGCAAGCAAATAGCCGGCCTGTCGATCAAGCGGGAGCAAAAGCGAGGTGAGAGCGTCCTTCCAGGTCCCCTCGACCCAGTAGGGATCGCGCGAGAAATTCCCCTCCATGTTGAACTCGGCCCAGAGCCAGGTGTAGCTGCCGACCGCTTCGGCGAAACCGCCGTTTTGCGCCACCACGAGCGAGGTCTTTTCGCCGGGCACATGCTCGATCTGGCAGACAAGTTCACCGCCGTCCTGCAGCCGCCAGCGGAGGTCCCAATAGACATTCGGATCGATGATCCAGCTCCGCCCGTGGTTGCGGACCATGAGGGCGAGCGCCTGCGAAAACTGACGCCATTCCTGTTCATTCCAGACCGGCGGTTGCAGGATCTCCTTGACCCGTTGCAATCGCAGGCGCCATTCCGCCAGGATGCGATGCAGTTCAACCGGCGAAATCATCGGGAAATGGAGGAGATCAATATCTTTGCGTAGTGGGTCCCCTGTATTCCAGATCCCGGACTCGGGCCCGCAGACTCGACGTTTCATCGGCGCGAGCCTGTTTCTCCACCCTGAGGGCGGAGGCGGTGTCGGCATTGGCGGCCATCAACCGGTTGATGGCTTCCTGTTGTTTCAAAATCAATTCCTGCTCACGGCCAATCTGGGCCTGGGCCTGGGCGAGGGTATCGAGCGTAGTCGCCAGCTTGACGTTGAGTTCTTTATTCTCGGCGGAAAAACGATTATCGAGGTCACTAACCGTCACGCTCTGCTGGTGGAGTTGAACGGAGACGACATAAGCGCCGTAACCGGCCAGCGCCGCGCCTACAACAAAGAAACCGATGAGCGAGTAAACGAGGATGGCCAACACGCCGCCGACCGACTTTTGTTCGCGGCTCTGGCGATCGACATTGGTACGGTAATCGACCACCGTCGTGGGTCGCGGGGTGGAAGCCGCGGAACGGACGGGCACGGTGGGGGACGGAGATGCCGGGCTGGCGGTGGGAGTCGATTTCATAGGGGGTGTCTCTTCCTTGTCCTTGCGCTGGCCGCTGCTGTAATAAAGCGTCGCGGGACGGGTGCCGTGCGGAGATGGGGTTGGTTTTGAGGTGGGGGATGGCCGGGTGGCAGAACGGGCAGAAGGCGGACGGGAAGCCGGGGTCGCCGGTGAGGCGGAGCCGGGACGAATGGACGAAGGCCGGGCGACTTTTACGGCGGGGTTGATTTCAACATCACTATCGTCATCGGACGGCGGATGAAATTCGGGCTTGGCCGCCGCGGCGGAGAGGGAGGGCGCTTCACGGGCCAATTCCTGGGCTGCCGGAGGCGCTCCGGCAGCGGGCCTGAGCGGGGCGGTCTGGCTGGCCTGAAGAGACCGTCGCTTGATTCTGGGATTCTCCGCGGCAGACTTGGCGAAATCAAACTCACCCGGTGAGGCATCGGGTTCAGACTTGGTGGTTGGGCGGTTATTGTCCGACATGGCTTCATTGAGAAATAAACTCCTGCGAAGGCAATTCAAGACATAAACCCATTTTGAGCGAAGATTTTGCTACTTTCTTGTTACGAAAATTCCGTAAATACTCCGACGATCTGAAAACAGCTTGGCAAAATCGACTCCCGCCCTAATTTTCTCCTATGGCTATTTTTAAGTTTCGCAATCTGAATACAGGTCAGGCCATGCCTGTGCCAACGGGTGAATTCACGGTGGGCCGGGATGAGGACGCCTACGTCCATGTGGACGATGGCTCCGTCAGCCGGCGTCACGCGCGAATTTTCAATCAGGAGGATGGCTTTTTCGTGGAGGACCTCGGGTCGGTCAATGGGACGGCGGCAGGGGGCGCTTTCATCACGAGCAGGATGAAGATAAATTTTGGCGATGTCGTCCATATCGGCTCGGTCCCCTTTCGGGTTGATCCCGAGGTGGCGGGTGAAACTGAGGCCGCTCCTTTGGCTGAGGTACGCACGGCCAGGCGCGATACCATGAGGCGCGATACCGAGCGAATTCCTAACATAGGAGAAGCGCCGCGAGTGGTGGAAACGCTTTCTCCCGAAAAGCTTTCGGCGCCGGAGGTCAGTCAGGTTACCGATATGGACGCGGAAGCTATCAATGCGATCACCATGCGCGAACCTGAAGCTCCGGAACTCATGCGGCTTCCCACGATCCGACCGGGCTTGATCCCACTCCCCCCCCCACCGGGCAATTCCCCACGATCGACGATTTCTGTTCTTGCACCTCAAAATTTGCTTCCGCCCCGGCCTCATCCGGAACAAGATTCACATCGACAAGTTCCAGCACCACAATATGTTGCAATAAAGCCACCTGTGACCCAACCTGAAAGCGCCTTGCCGGAGCGGGCAACGCCGAACACGCCTGCCCCCGGGCGGAAGTGGGGATGGCAGATGATTATTTTTTTAGCCGGAATGGGAACGGGTCTTCTCCTGGGCCTCATTTTTGCCAAGCTCTTTATCGATCTGGGCGGGAAGGCCGCCTCTTTGCCGTGAAGTTTTTTCAAAAATGGCTTCACCTCCCGGAAGGAATCTAATTGGAATAAATTTTGCATAAGCTATTCGTCAGCCTGCTTCTGGGGTAGAATTAATTGGTAAATGCCTCGATTGGAACCTGCACCTTAAATGAAACTGATTGCCTACAAGACATACGATTACAACTGTCAACAGCTCGTCCCCGCTTCCCGCACCCGCGACTGGATGGATAAAACGCCGGGCGCTTTTGCCTATCACTGCCTTCCGCTGGTGATGGCGAACAGCCTCGGCTGGTTTGTCCTCAATACGGTTCCCTGCGAAATGGAATGGGATGGAACGGAATCCCCCGGAGGTCTCAAAATCTGGGGCACGGAAGAGTTGACCGATGCGGAAAAGCATTTTTTGCCTTCGTCCCACTTCGGTTCGGGCGTGGTCACTTTTCATGCCGAGTTCATGTTCTGGACCGAAAACAAGATTAGCATCATCACCAAGGGGCCGGCCAACTATCCCAAACATGGTATCCAATCGCTGGAAGGGGTGATCGAAACCGACTGGCTGCCTTATCCTTTCACCATGAACTGGAAGATGACGGCGAAGAATACGCGGGTCAAGTTTGAGCGGGGCGAGCCGATCGCCCAGATCATCCCCTATCCCGCTGACCTGATCAGCAGCGTGGAACCGGAGATACTTTCCATGCAGACCAATCCCGAGCTTTTCGCCAAGTACGAGGACTATCGCAAGAAGCGAACGGTCTTTAACGAGAAATTCAAGTACGACGGCACCAAACGCCAGAAATATTATGTCCGCGGGGAGGATTCCCTCGGCAATAAATATCCCGAACAGCATCGAACGGACTGGAAGACGAAGCCCTTCGTTTCCAAGCCTTGAATCGCCGCCCAACCCCGGCACATCCCTTAGACATCCCGACCATGACCGATACTCTCACAGCGCCCACGGTGAATAGCGAAACGCTTAATTTTGAGAATGCCCGGGCGGTGCAGTCTCTCTACGTCAACGACCCGCAAAACTTGAGGCGCCTGGAGGACCGGTTCGGGGTCAAAATCACCACCCGCGACGGCTGGATCAAGGTGGAGGGGCTGCCGGAATCGATTGCCAGGGCGCGGGACGTTTTCCAGCAATTGCACCTCGCGCGCGAAAAGGGCCTCTACATCCGCAAGACCGAATTTAACTTCGCGATGGAATCGGTCGCGAAGGGAACCGAGGTCAAGCTGCCCGATCTCCATGCCGCGCGCATTCAGATTTCGACCAAGAAGCCGCCCATCATCCCGAAATCGCTCCAGCAGAAAAGATATGTGGAGGCGGTCAAGGATCATGATCTGATTTTCGGGGTCGGGCCGGCCGGCACGGGCAAGACCTTCCTGGCCATGGCGATGGCGGTGGCCGCGTTAAAAAACGAGGAAGTCAACCGCATCGTTTTGACCCGGCCCGCGGTGGAAGCGGGCGAGGCCCTCGGATTCCTTCCCGGCGATCTCCAGGAAAAAATCTTTCCCTATTTGCGTCCGCTCTATGACGCCCTGAACGACATGCTCGAGAATGAGGAAATCCAGCGTTACATGGACAAAGGGATCATCGAGATCGCTCCACTGGCCTACATGCGGGGCCGGACGTTGAGCCGCAGCTTTATCATCCTCGATGAGGCGCAGAATACGACGACCGAACAGATGTTCATGTTCCTGACCCGGCTGGGTGAGGGATCGAAGTGCGTGGTCACCGGCGATCCCTCGCAGGTTGATCTCCCCCATAACCGGAAGTCGGGGTTGATCGAATCGATGCAGGCGCTCCATGGGACGGAAGGCATCTTTTTCACCAAATTCGATGAAGTGGACGTGATTCGTCATGAGCTGGTTCAGCGGATCATCCGCGCCTACAAGGCGCATCGCGGAGAAAAAACGACCAGCCTGACCTTATAGTTATGATCCTCGATTGGCTCGAACGTCGCCGCCTGGTTCGCAAGGGCCTGGCCTGTGACAAGACGCGCCTGAGTCAGTCCGAAGACACGCTTCCCAGCCGCCTGGAATCAAGCTGGCTGACCCGCTTGTTCATCCTCGGCTTTTTTATCGTGTTGCTCCACCTCGGCGTGGCCTGGGGCAAGCCGGGGGACAATCGCGAAGACCAGATTCTTGCTTTCATTGTTTTTATCTGCGGTCTCATGTTGCTGGAACTCGATTGCCGGGAGGTCTGGTGTTCCAACTCCCGGCTGGTGCTGCTTTTGGGCGCCACCTGGCTCAACCTCGTGATGGTCAAGGTTCTTTTCCTGGTCTGGCCCACGGACGATCCCGCCGCGCTCGCCCGCCTCTACTTTCTCAGTCCCTGCACCTTCGCCCCGTTCCTGGTGACGCTGCTGCTGGGAACCCGCGCGGGACTCTTTGCGGTCGTGCAAGTCAGCATGATCGCCTCGCTGCTCACCGGCCAGCATTTCACCTTTTTGCTCGTCAGCCTCCTTTCCGGCTTCACGGCGGTCTATTTTACGCAGAATGTCCGCAAGCGTTTCGACCTGATCAAGGCGGGCGTGGCGGTGGGATGCCTGAACCTGCTTTGCGCCATCGTCCTCGGCTTGGTCCACAGGCGCAGTCCAGATGCCCTCGCGTTGCAGGCGCTTTTCGGCATTGGCGCCGGCATTGGGACCGCGCTGCTGGTCAGCGCGATTCTTCCCGTGGTGGAGTGGCTGTTTCAAATCACGACGACCATCTCCTGGATCGAACTCGCCGACCTGAACCATCCGCTCCTGCAGCAAATGACCATGGAGGCGCCCGGCACCTATCATCACAGCCTGCTCGTGGCCAATCTCGCGGAGTCGGGCGCGAAAGCCATCGGCCTCGACGCCACGGCGTGCCGGGTCATGGCCTACTTTCATGACATCGGCAAGATCATCAAGCCGGAGTACTTCACGGAAAACATTCCGCCGGGGGCAAATCCGCACGAGAACCTCTCGCCGAGCATGAGCGCGCTCATCATCATCGCGCATGTGAAGGAGGGGGTCGACCTGGCCCTCAAATACCGGCTGAAGAAGCAGATTCTCGAAGCCATCCAGCAGCATCATGGCGATTCGGTGGTGACCTATTTTCACCAGCGCGCGCTTCAGCAGCAACAGGACGCCCGCGAAGGCGGCAAGATCATGAACATGCGGGAGGAGGACGTGCCCGACGTTTCGGAAAATTCCTTCCGCTATCCGGGACCGCGCCCCCAAACCAAGGAGATCGCGCTGCTGAGCATTGCCGATGCGGTCGAGGCGGCGTCCCGTTCCCTGGAAAAGCCGACCGCCCAACGAATCGAGGACTTGGTCAATGAGATCATCGAGCACAAGATCGCGACGCATCAACTCGACGAGTGTCACCTGACGCTGAATGAAATTCGCGCGGCGGCGGAGGCCATGTCGGTCACGGTAAAAAACATGCTGCACACCCGCATTGCCTACGCTAAGAAGGATAAATCGAGTGCGAGTACGGTTGTCCAACCATCAAAGCGAAGTTCCTCTGCGGGTTCGTCCACTTCTGCGGCGGCTTAAGATTTCCCTTTCCCTGCTGCCCCGTCCGTTGCCAGGGCATCTGACCGCTGTTCAGTTTATCCTGGTCGATCGCGCGACCATGGCGCAGGTACACGGGGACTTCCTCGGCGATCCGACGGAGACCGATGTGATTACTTTTCCCTACGGGGAGATTCTGGTCTGTCCGGCGGTGGCGCGGGACCAGGCGCCCGGCTACGGGCTGGAGGTCGAGCAGGAGGTTCTCCTCTACGCGCTGCACGGGCTGCTCCATCTGGCCGGGTATGAAGACACGACGCCCGAAGCAGCGCGGAAAATGGCGCGGGCCCAAGCC
>Ga0206900_1212_pt1 | contig 12225 bp, 6 predicted proteins | sample Alteio_BWOrgHeat_46_FD_153235 | JGI IMG/M metagenome (GOLD analysis project Ga0206900, IMG submission 153235) | Enriched cells from forest soil in Barre Woods Harvard Forest LTER site, Petersham, Massachusetts, United States -... | ecosystem: Environmental > Terrestrial > Soil > Temperate forest > O... | reverse complement strand
TTGATTGGCGTGGCAGTTGAGTTCAAACTGAACTTTACATTTATCTTTTCAGATAAATGGTTCCTGCTTTTTTAATCGGTGTGCTTGGAGAGACCCAGGTTGAATATTCAATAATGTAGATATAAATCCCTGTGGCGCAGTAGTTATCCCTGAACCTGCCATCCCACCCTTTATCTAAATTATTGGATGAAAACAACCTTTCACCCCATCTGTTGTAGATACGCATCGAAAAGCTTGCGATATTCACTCCATAGGCCAGGAATATATCGTTATCACTATTGCCGTCAGGGCTAAAAGAATTCGGAACGAATAGTGATGGTGTGCAATAGTCAGTGATAGTAAATGATTTATCAGCAGTACATCCGTCGGTCCCTGTTATTTGTACAGTATACTTACCCGAATCGGTTATGGCTATCTTTTCTGTCGTATCATTGCTAGGCGACCAATAATATTTAGACGCAGGGCCCGCGTCCAATACCAATGGGCCTTTGTCGCTGCAAAACGTGCTGTCCTTCAAGTTATTATCACCAAACAGAACCGGGGCAAGCAACATGACCAATGATGTATCTGAAACAGAACATCCATTTTTATTGGTAACCATAACCCAATATTTCCCTGATTTGTCTACGAGGATTGTTTGGCTCGTGTCGCCATTGGACCATAGATAGGCTGATCCGAGGTTTTGACCAGGATTTAAAACAATTGAAGAATCGCAGACCTTTTTAACGCTGTCGAGTTTTATGGAAGGCAAACTATCAAGACTTATGGCGACGGTATCGAAAACCGGACACGTGCTTTGCTGCTGGCGAAGCCAGTATGTTCCTGATGACGTCGGGTAAATGACACTAGATTTACTGCCTGTACTCCAGAGGTATGTCCCATTTATCCAGGGTAGCGGCGCGTATAAATAATAAGGCTTCTGGCAAAGACTGGTGCCGATATCAATGTGCGTGGTATCGAAGACAACATTCATCGTATCCGTTTCTTTGCATGAAGGAGTAGAAAGGGCCATGACGTATAAACCTGATTTTGTAATGGTTCTTTGCCGGCCAATAAAATTATCGTTCCATATAACACTGGAGGCAGCCCTGCTGCTAAGGTCTACCAATAGCGCTGCACCTTCGCATAAAAAGGTATCTCTAGGTAAAGTGTTTTTCCCTTTTAGAGAACTTATCACGATAAATGCGGTATCAAAAGCAGAACAACCGTTTTTTGTTGTTTTTATCGAATACCTACCTGAATTTTTTACCATTAATTTCTGGGTCGTATCACCGGTTGACCAAAGATAGGTAGCCCCGCTGTCAAAGCCGGGATTTAACACTATCGAATCTTTGCACACGCTTTGATTGCCGCCTAGGTCGGGCAATATTGGATTAGCGATCCTGATTACTATTGTATCAGAAACCGAACAACTATTGCCTTGCAAAGCAGCCGAGTAGGTTCCTGCTTTTGAAACGCTGATTGTGGGGCCATAAGCTCCGGTTGACCAGAATGCATCCGGGGTTCCGGCATGTAACGTTATAGTAGTCCCATTGCAGATTGTCGTATCATTCCCAAACTTTATTTTGATGGAATTGATGGGCATTACATGCACGGTGTCAGTGACCACGCAACTGCCCGATGTGATCCTGACCCAATAAGTTCCAATCGTTACGTTATTGCTTTCACCGGTACTATTGTCATTCCAAAAATATTGTGAGCCTTTAGTTCGTGCATCTAGTAGAATAGAATCTCCAGTACAGATAAATGTATCGGATTTAAATGGGGGCGGAGTTTCGTTTACGATAATGGCTTTAACGACCGTCGCGGTATCCTTGCCGTTACTCACAAAAAGCGTGACATGATATGTTCCATTTTTCAAATATTGATGAGATGGATTTTGCACAGTACCGGATGTGCCATCTCCAAAATTCCATACCCAGGATACAGGTTTATAATAAGTAGAATCGAAAAATTGAATGGACTGACCGGCGCAACCGTATTGCCAAACAAAATTGGGTACAAATGGAGGACATACTACAGAATCTTTGATGGCGATGGTGGCTGGTGTACCACCTTTACCTATATCTGTTCTCGACAGGAAGGAAGTGTCAGCAAAAGAATAATTTGTAAAAGAGACAGTTGAAGATGTGAACGAAAGCGAATCCGTATGGCAGCTATCAGTTTTGCCTTGCTTGTCTGTTTTTACAAAATAAAAATCAACTCCTCCCGCGCCCGTTTCGCCAGTTGACTGTAGGAGAGCATAACCACCGTTTCTCAACTGAATGAAGTCATTCCCGAAGCTGGTAGGATATCCGGATGATTTTGGTACGGGCCCATATACCCTGTCGAACAAAATTTTCCCGCTTGTGTCCAGCCGCATCATCCCAATCCGTTGATAGGAATTTGAAACAGCGCTAAAGCTCAGATCAAATACATTTTTTGCATTTTCATAAAAAACCGACATGAACTTACCGGAACTAGTGCCTGAACTTTTATAGATTTTAGCCCAGAGGAGTTGACCTGAACTATTGAACTTAATAAGTATTGGAAGTCCGTCATAATTTCCACATGCATAAATACTGCCGTCTGGCAATTCAATAATGGAATAAGGATTGACAGTATAGTTAGCGCTGTTGCTGAAATTCTTTGACCAGACGAGAGCGCCGCTGCCATCAATCTTTTTGATAAAGAAGCCTATCGTAGCAGCATTTGTATCATATTGTTCGTAGCCTGATACCAGATATCCTCCTTTTTTGCTTATGGTCATGTTATATGGGATTTCAGAGACTCTATAGTTCTGGTGAAAATAGAAATAGGACCATTCAACCCCACCCGTATCATTCGTTTTAATCAAAGTAGTTACACGTTGGCTATAGCGTGTCCTTACCAACCAATCAAGCTCACCAACGGCAAGCATTAGATAGCCGCCATCTGATTGATTGATGACCGTTGTGGCAGCCAGGCCCCCTCCGTAATTATCATAACTCTGAGACCAGTTGACATTCCCGTTCAAGTCTATTTTAAATAAATAAGAATGTCCAGGTTCGCTCAGCCCAAAACCGTTGCCAGCCGCACTAGTGAATACAGCTACATCACCATCCGGAGTCATATCCAGTTTGACCGCTGCAAAAAAATCTGTGGTGAGCCAAAGCCCCTGATTATTGCCGGTATATGTTTTAGACCAGATTTGGCGCCCAAGACTATCGGTTCGGATAATAAGGATGTAATAAGAACCGGGATTGTTTGGTGGGTTAGAACCCTTAACTACTGTTATTCCGGCAAGCAAAAAACCTTTGTCTGGCAATTCCAAAACAGAAGCACCATATTCATCATTTTTTGTGCCAAAACTTTTTTGAAAAGTGCCGATCTTTTGGGCATAACAAGGAACAAATGCATCACTAACAAAGAAAAGAAATAAAAGGAGCCGTTGTAGTTTTTTAATAAACATGTTTGGAGCCCATATACCCATGAAACGAATATAAGAAAAATATCTCAAAATAAGATTCTTGGGATTGACACATTTTGAGTTGAGCTCTTCAAACCGACGAAAATGCCAATCTGGATGAAGTCCCCGTGTACACCAAAAATCAATTCGAACGAGCCATCTAAAGCAGCAAAGCCCGCAGAACTACTGCAGGCATTAACTGATTTTATGCTTGTTTTCCAGGCTTATTTATATCCTATCCATTGGCGGTTTCCCTTATCAAACAGCCAGTATGTGCCATTTGAATAGGAGAAATTGAGCACATCAGGCGAAGGTGCCGATTCAGGCAGTTTCAGCGACTGTGCAAGTACACCCGTACTGGCATCAAACAGATATATTTTATGTGCCGCATAATCATATATCCCGAGCTCTTTGTGTTTTATACCTGTATATATCACGCTTTCATCCGTCAGTTTACTGTTTGCGGGAATATGGAGCAGGTTTATGTTTCTTTTGTTCTTCCCTGTTTTCGCATTGTAGAAAAAGATGGATTCATCTATCCTGAAGATGATCTCATCTGCCTTTTCATTATATGCTCCGATACTGCGTTCATGTGGCTGGTGCATCCCTCCCAGCAGTATTTCAGGATTTCCGGTCGGTTTTCCATCATTGTCAAGTTGTAAAGCAACATAGCCTCCATTGCTGAAGGAGTTGCCTACCAACCGGTCTTTTTTCTTGTCATACCACATGCTGCGGGCATCAAACCCGGCCTTGTACCCATCCTTTACCATCTCGCCGCTGGTATTGAACATGACCATCGGAAACTCAGCATTGCCCGCCATTACCGAATAATAATAGTTGGCTTTGGGGTTGTATGCCACGGCCGCGCCATTGCCGCCCCCGCCATCAGGCATTTTCAGGACAATGGACTGTTTCAGTTCCATTTCCTCTTCTGTTCTTGCGCTCATCAGTATCCCAGAGGCCAGAACGAACATCGTTAAAATTTGAAGTTTTTTCATAATACTATCTTTTTAGGTTTTACATTTTGGGCTTAATCCCATCTACATAATGACGAGATATGAAAAAGATACATGAAATAGTAGCTTTTATTTTCTAGGGGAGACACATAGGTATAAATGCAGAAAGACAACCGCAATCCCAACCGCCTTTTCACAGGACTCCGAGTTCCTTGGCGCGGATATGGTCTGGGATTTTCCCGGTAGCCGGGTCTGCCAGCATGGCTGAATCCCATTTGAAGCGCTCCCTCACATCGAAGTCATCCCCATGCCGAAAGGGATGATCTGCCTGTAGGTGACGGTTGCACGCAAATAATAACAATAAGCCAATAAAAATCGGGAGCTGTTTCAATGTTGACATATTTATCCTTAACTATTTGTAAAACAAAAGTATATCTTTTGAACCAGTTGATATGCTTTTTAAAATATTTTTCAAAGGTTATGAGCCCGAACGCTTGAGAATCTTCCCGTACAATCTCTTATTTTTGCTTATAATCGTAGTGCAAAAGAGCAATGTCCTAACACGCAATATACCGAGTGAATTGAAAACCTTTACACGCAAAAAATTTATCAAATTGGGCCTTGGCGCGGGGGCAGCTGTTTTTCTACAGGCTTGTGGTCTTGGGGGCAACAAAAAGAAAAATGGCGATCTTGGTCAGTTGTCAGATACGGGGCATGGCCTAAAAACACCTGATATCGCCTCATCATCGAGTACCTTAGATATCCTAGACAAAAGCGACCCGCGTTATGATACCTTGCGTAGCGTTTTCAACCAAAGAATAGATAAATACCCTGCCTATATTGCGCTCTGTACCAAAACAGAAGAAGTAGGGGAGGCTGTTGCTTTTGCCATGAAAAAGAAATTGCCGATCGCCATAAAAAGCGGTGGGCATAGCATGGAAGGGTTTTCTAGCAATGATAATGGATTGATGATCAACCTTTCAAAAATGAACCAGATTGAAATGCTGGGGGATGGCAAGATCAAAGTGGGGCCGGGATGTACCCTTAGTCACTTATATGATAATATTTTGCCAAAAGGGTTGTTGCTGCCTACGGGGTCTTGTGCCTCGGTGGGCCTGGGTGGCCTGGCGCTGGGTGGGGGATATGGCCTCTTTGCCCGGAAATATGGCCTCACCTGCGATCATTTGCTGGAAGCAACCCTGGTGGATGGGCAAGGCAATATTCACTCCACGAAGGACGATGCGGAACTCCTTTGGGCACTGAAGGGTGGGGGCAATGGCAATTACGGTATCGTTACAGAAATGGTATTCAACACACAAAAGGCACCGGCCACCTTGCAGGCGCATCATTTTAAATCCCGCCATTTGAATCCGGAAACTGCTGCAAAGCTTTTGCAAGATTGGATGGATATAGCGGCACAACTGCCAGAATCCTGCTTTTCCGGTTATGTGCTCAACGGCCATACCTTGAATATATTGGTTACCAATTATGAGCTCGGCAATGAGGCCCTGCCACCCCTATTGGATCATTTGGCTGGGCTTGTGGATGAATTTCACAGCAGCAAGGAAACGGCGTTGGCCAAAAAGCTCAAAAATTATTACGGATCCGATCATCCCGTCTATTTCAGGAATTCATCGGCGGGCTTGTATAAAAGCTTCAGTGATATATCCAGTTGCATCACCGAGGTATTTACAACAACCATGAATACACCAGGAATGATATTTGCCGTGAATACCTTGGGCGGACAGGTAAAAAACCCGGATTTTAAGAAGCGCTCTGCATTTCCGCATAGGGAGTTCAATTTTGTATCCGAATTGCAAGCTTATGGCAACAATACACCCGCCCAAAACAAAAGCCTTGGAGAAGCGACCGATGGTGTATTAAAACTGATCGCCCAAAATGGGATCAACGCACAATATGTAAACTACTGCAGTTTACAGTTCAACGATTGGGAAAAGAACTATTATGGTGAAAACTACCCCCGACTTCAAGCCATAAAACGCAAATATGACCCAAACAACAATATCCGCCACCCGCTGAGCGTAAGGGGGTGAGCGTGTTCTTGATATCACAGGCCACGGATTAGCAAGTCAATTGACTTCCATCTATTCTTTTCACATACGTCACGATATTGCTTAGTACTTGTGCGAACTGGGAAAAGGCGTTCAATACATTGCAGAACATTCTTTTACCTATCTTTGATGCAGGTATTCACATATTATAGGTCTTTATTGTATGGCTTCATTACACAGGGGCTCCGGCTTCGTCTTTATTTTTTTATGCGCCGTGGTCACAGTGCATGGGCAATATGCTGCAAAGACATTTCAGACAAGGCCCCAGTCCCGCTTCTTGGAAAACAAGGGACAAGTGCTAAATGAGAACGGGGGGCCCGCAACCGATGTCAAATATACGTTTTCGGCACCCGGGTTCAAGCTGGCCATGCTTGGCAATAGTCTGACGTACGAAGTGTACCATGCTACAGCCTGTGAGCCGCAGGAGATGAGCGAAGCAACAGGACAGGCCCGCGATCAGGACCCTAAAAAGCCCAGGCCATACGGCGTGCAAAGCCAGCAGGTGACGGTACTGTTCCCGGGCTGCAGCCAGGATGTCGAAACCATAGCCGAGGGAAGCAGCGACGAATACATGAATTACTACCCGACAAACGGAGGCAGCAAAGGCACAACCTTTGTGCACAGCTACGATAAGATTACATACCGGAACTTATACAAGGGTATTGATTTGGTCTTTTATGCCCCGGCCGCAAATACAGTGGCCATTGCCCTGAAATACGATATAGTAGTGCACCCGGAAGGCCGCCTTGGCGATTTGAAGATGTGCTACCAGGGTGCTGGTAGCTTGCATGCAGAAGGTGGCAAACTGGTACTGGATACCCGTTTGGGGAAATTGAGCGAAGAAATCCCCAAGTCTTACCTTCAGGAAACAGAATTGCCCGCGCAAGTGGCATACCAGGTAAACAACAACACCGTTTCGTTTAGCACGGCTTCCAGTATTAATCATCAAACGCTGGTTATAGATCCCTATCTGGTATGGGGCACCTATTTGGGAGGAAGCACCACTGACTATGTGAACGACGTGGCTGCTGGCACGGATGGGATAGTCTACGTGACCGGTTATACAGCAAGCACCTCCAATATCGCCACTACGGGGGCACATCAAACAAGCCTGGCAGGAGGCTATGACGGCTTCGTTGCCGCATTCGACTCAAACGGTGTACGGAAATGGGCCACCTATTATGGCGGTACTGCATCAGACTATGGACGTGCTATTGCAATAGACCCGGGAGGCAATATCTTAATGGTGGGACAGACGACCAGTGATTCAAACAAAATCACAACACCCGGTGCCTTCCAGAATAGACACGCGAGCGAGGCTGCCATGCTGGTGAAATTCAACAAGCAAGGGATACGCAAGTGGGGCACTTTCTATGGTTCCCAAATATATTCCGGAACCTCGATGCAAGGCCTGGATGTGGCTACTGACAGCAAGGGCGCCGTTTACATCACCGGCTGGACGGATGCTGATGACGTGTCCGCCATTATTACATCGGGCAGCTATCAGTCCACCTTTACAGGCGGCAAGTATCCAGACTATGCCGATGGGTTCCTTGCCAAGTTCGACAGCCTCGGCAAAAGGGTATGGGGCACATATTATGGCGGTGGCGACAACGACTATGCAACCTCGCTTGCTGTGGACAAATCTGACAATATTTACATAGCCGGCTATACCCTAAGCACGAACAAAATAGCCACTTCAGGCTCATACAATTCTTCACTCACCGGCGGCAGGGATGTGTTCCTGGCCAAATTCAGCCCGGCAGGTGCCCGGCTTTGGGGCACCTATTACGGCGGCAGCAGTGACGACTACCTGAATGCGATTGCTTTAGATGGGGCAAACAATGTGTACCTCACTGGCTACACCACCAGTACATCAGGCATTGCTACCACGGGCGCCCACCTTACTGCACACACCGGCGGCAATGATGCTTTCCTTACGAAGTTTGACAGCCTGGGCAACCTGGCTTGGGGAACCTATTATGGCGGAACCTCAGATGATGACGGAGATGGCCTGACCACTGACAAGGCAGGAAATGTTTATTTGTCAGGTTCTACGCTTAGTTCATCTGGCATAGCTACCCCCGGCACCTTCCAAACCACGACTGCCGGTAGCCGTGATGCCTTTATCTCCCTTTTCAATACTAATGGTAAACAGCTGGCGGCCACATACTATGGCGGCCCAGGCCTGGAGTACGGATATGCTATTGCGGTGGACAAAGCACTCAATATATACCTGGCAGGCAGGACATCAAGCGACCAGTGGATCGCCACATCCAAAGGCTATCAACAGAAACGCGGAGGGTCATCTGACGGTTTTATCGCAAAGTTCAAGACAACAGGCGCCCTGGATGCAAAAATGCAAAGGATGGTATCTCCCGAAAATGAAATATGCCCGGCCACAAGAATGGTAAGCATCCGGTACAAAAACAATGGCAATACACAGATTGACTCCGTTCGCATCCAGTGGTCTATAAATGGTACCGTGCAGCCCGCGCAAACAGTAGTGAACAAAATGCTTTTTGAGGACACCTCAAGTATTGTGAACCTGGGCAATGTGGATTTCAAGACCGGTACATATAATTTGAAATTCTGGACCCTGAAACCAAACGGACTACAAGATGACAGTGCCTATAATGATACCTTGAAAACAAAAGTGATTGTGCACGCCATGCCTGTACCGTCGTTTCTAAGACTGGACAGCTGCGAGCACAGCCCTACCCATTTCATCAACAACAGTACGATTGCTTCGGGCATTATCTCAAAATATTTATGGAGATTCAGGGACGGCACCACTGATACAGCCAAAACCCCAGTGCATGTGTATCAAAACACAGGTACATACTCGATAACCCTGGTAGCAACTTCAGATTTTGGATGCGCGGACAGTTTCTTAAGAACGGTCACCGTACATCCCCGTGCCGTGGTCAGCTTTGTGTCAGACAGTGTTTGCACGGCCGTTAAAATCCTGTTTGCCAACAATTCATCGGTGAGCAAGGGTACACTCACCTATTCATGGTCTTTTGGTGACGGCAATACCAGTGCGGCTATTTCCCCGTCTTATGCCTATTCTGCTCCGGGTATATATGCAGTGAAGCTCTGGGCCAAGACCAACATGGGTTGCCTGGATTCATTCCAGAGTCAGGCACAGGTTTATCAGCTTCCCAATCCAGGGTTCAAAGCACATGATACCTGTAGCACAGTATCCGTTTCATTTATCAACAAGTCAAGTCTCGCTTCCGGCAAAATAATCTCCTACCTGTGGACATTTGGGGATGGGGATACCAGTTTGGCAATACAGCCGTCCTCCCATCACTATGCCAAGGCTGGCAAATACAAGGTCACCCTTATGGCAACCACTGACAAAGGATGCAGAAGCGCCTATGCAGATACCGTGGCCGAATGGGCCATGCCGGTTGCGGGATTCATGCCTGGTATAGCCTGTGCCACTGCTGATATGCCGTTCACCAACAAAAGCAACATAGCTACCGGCACTATAAACAAGTGGAAATGGTATTTCGGCGACGGGGGCCAAAGTACCATAGAGGCTCCTTCGCACAATTATGCCAAACCCGGCAAATATCCAATAACACTCAATGTATCGAGTGACAGGGGCTGCGCTGATACGCATACAGATACAGCGGTGGTGCATGACACACTTATGGCAAGATTCAGTTACAAAAACGTATGCCTGGGCAATGACGTGTATTTTACTGATCTCAGTACCGCAGGCAAAGAAAACATGGTGGCCCACCTATGGAAATTCGGCGATGGTGATTCAAGCAGGGTTGACAGCCCCGGCCACGCATACATACAGGCAGGCCGGTACGGGGTGGTGCTGGCGGTTGCCAATGATGTGGGTTGTGAGAGCCATACAAGCGATACCGTAACGATATATGACGTGCCTGTAGCAGATTTTGGATATAGCGAGGCCTGTGAGTATGAACCTGTGCTGTTTTCAGACAAGAGTACCATTGCGTCTGGCTCAATAGAGAACTTTGCCTGGGATTTTGGGGATGGGATCAAGGATACCGTGCAGAAACCCTCCCACGTCTATCCGGGGTCTGGAAAATACATCGTGACCCTCACTACCCAATCGCACGATAACTGCAACGCTTCTATTTCCAAAACCGTGGATATCCATCCCCTGCCAAAATCAGGATTTGGTGTTACCATAATAGGTTTATCGGCGACATCCTCTGCAAAAGATACCACCTCAAGCAGCTATTCCTGGGATTGGGGAGATGGTCAAAATTCCGCTGGGGCCAAGGCCACCCACATCTATTCCAAGCCAGGCACCTACAAACTGAAACTTACGGTTGTGAATCAGTACGGATGCAGCACTGATTCCACTGTTTCGTTGACAGTAACGAGCACAGGCATAGAAGAACGCCAAACCGGGTATACCTGGAAGTTATACCCGAACCCTGCCTGCGACCATTATTTTATCATTGAAGGTTTTGAGACCAGAACAGCCGGCGAGGTGCAACTGTGGGACATGCAGGGAAAATGTGCGTTGAAAACGGCAGCCACCCTATGGAAAAGCACCAAAATTGAATTGCCCGAAGCTATTGAGCCGGGGGCATATATCGTGAAAGTGAAGTACGCCGGCCATGAAGACGACTGCAATATGGTTGTGAAGTAGGGACAGCATATCAGAACAAAATCTTACGCGCCTAAGCCCAATTTTCGTTTCCATGGTTTCCTATCTTGGTCAAAATACTCATGCGCTTAATAATCAATGGATTTAAAAAACAGCCCAACCTTTCCATCCAATTGTCGCGTGCAAAAAACCGCGTTTCCAGCGTTTGGGATGATTCTATGGTTTTATGCATAGATTGAAAATGTTAAATGGCAACTGTTTCATTTACAATGATTTTAGTGCTAACTCATTGACAGGTATCCATAGATAACCATAAAATAACCAGCCAGTTTGCAGCAAATGCCGTTTTGTACAACGCGATTTTTGGGTCGAGGCTCAAAAAACCTGACGCGCTTAAGCACAAGTAGCAGTTAGCAGTTATCAATCAGCAGGGTTCCCTTTGTCATCGAGGTACGAAGCAATCCGTTGAGCCGCCCAGCCATACCTGAAACCATTTTTTTTAAAGGAAGAAAATGACTTTCCCGCAATACAATACCGTAAAGAACGCTTGCCCAGCCAATGCCAAAGCGTGATTTGGAATCAACAACGCAATGTACGTATAATTTGTCATATTTCCAAATTTATGGTCGTTTTTTTACGTATTGGGTATTGCGAATGGCGTATTGCGATTAAAATGCCGATTTCGATGACCGCCAAAGCGGTCAAACGTTTATAGAATTCGACCGCCAGATATCTTTCCCAAGTCCCAGCGGGATGACATATTGGTAGCATGAATGTCGTCGCATGATTTAAGCCCGGTACGGATGACATATTTCTGGGTGCGATGAAGAACGGAGAAATATTTCTCTGAGCTCGCGCCAATTAAGCTGGACCAGTTCCAGACCACCCTTCAAACCCTGGGCGTGATTCTGTAGGAAGTCAATAGACTTCAATCTATTCTTTTCACACAAGTGACGCTATCGCTTAACGCTTGCGCGAACTAGGGGACAGACAGGCGCACCAAGTGGCCGCTTCGCTCACTTGGCCCAAGCGGAAGATCTGTGAGCCACAGACCTATGGGCCAGGTTATTTCTCACTAATTTTCTTTCTGTGGTTTTTACCCCATAAAATCATTCCTTTAATGACAGGGAGCAGAGAAAGCGTGTAATCAGACACTTTATACTCAAC
>Ga0206900_1209_pt1 | contig 12248 bp, 9 predicted proteins | sample Alteio_BWOrgHeat_46_FD_153235 | JGI IMG/M metagenome (GOLD analysis project Ga0206900, IMG submission 153235) | Enriched cells from forest soil in Barre Woods Harvard Forest LTER site, Petersham, Massachusetts, United States -... | ecosystem: Environmental > Terrestrial > Soil > Temperate forest > O... | reverse complement strand
GTATATTGCGTGCCTATGCAGACTACGGTACTGCCATCAATGGCGGGCACTGCAGGCAAAATAGGTACAGAAACAGTTACAGGCTGAGGACAGGTATAAATAGACGTGCCACTCACAGAAAGAGTGATCATGCCAATAGGGCCCGGGCCCCAGGTGACACGGATACTATCGCCAACGGCATTGGGTACCCAAGTGCCACCGGTCACATTCCATGTATAAGTAGCCCCGGCAATGCGGTTGGTCCAATAAACGGCTTGACTATTTGCACATACCGACCCAGGACAGTATATATGTGGTGCTGTACCTGGCGTTACCGTCACAGTCATTGTGGTATCGCTCACGCATCCTGTAGAATTAGCAACGGTAAGTGTGACACTGTAAGAGCCCACGGCGCCATAAGTGTGGTTGACTATTTTTCCTGTAGCTGTACTTCCATCGCCAAAATCCCAAGAATAGGAAATGGCACCTGCAGAAGGACTACCATTAAACTCTATCGAGGTTCCAAGGCAGGACGGCGAGGAGGTGATAGTAAATTTGGCTTTGGGGCCAGGGCAAAGTTGAAAACAACAAGTGGCCGAATCTTTGCAACCAAAAACATTGCTGTCAATAAGTGTAAGGCAAGCTACACCGCTGTTTCCCCATTTTATGGTTGCGGTATTGCCGTTGGGTCCGAGCGAAACAATGGTACCGTTGGTAACATACCATTTGTAAAAATTTCCGTCTCCAGGTGCAAAATATGTTTGTACGGAATTGGCACACACACAAGGTGTTTGGCTTGGGTTCCCTTGATCAGGGTTTCTTCCACTGGCACCACCTTTTTGTCCACAAGGGAGGTAGTTGGATAGGTTTGGCAGGGGTGCCACATTCACGTTGATGGTATCAGTACCTGTACAGCCCACGCTGTTGGTTTCCGATACCGTGATATTGTTGGTGCCATAATTCAGCCAGTCAACAGTAATGACATTGCCGGTGGCGTTGGTTGAATACGCTCCATTGTTCACAATCCAATTGTAAGTACTTCCAGCGTTTAGGGGTACCGAATAGGTATAACTATACAATGGTCCCTGGCATGCTTTATGAGGCCCCGTTATAAGAGGGTTGGGTGTTGGCAATACCGTAATAGCTTCGGTATGTGTAAAAACGCCGCTCCCATTCGTCACCGTAAGGGTCACGGTAAAAGCACCCGGGGTATTGAAGATATGGAATGGGCCACAAGCGGTGCTAGTGTCGTTGAGTCCCGAGCCAGGATCGCCGAAATTCCATAAATAAGCTCCTGCCCCGCTGGCGTTATAAAAGTGTACCAATAGTGGTGCACAGCCCGTTTGCGGAGATTCAGTGAAATATGCCATGGGGGGTGGTGCCGGCCGGGCATGGGTCCATAACGTGCTCAAGGTCATTGCTACCAGCAATAACGCAAGCCGGGCAGCATACAATGCACCCGTAGTTGATGTGAGTTTGTTTTTCATAAAATTGATTTTGGTTGAAGCAGTTTTTAGGGCTTCGATGGGAAAATTAGCTTGCTATTTTGTAGTAAAGGAGATGCTTTTCACCAATAGCGGCTTTGACTTTACCAATGGCCTGATTGATTTCATGTTTGACAAATGACATTTTCGGGTTATCAGGTTTTCCTTTATTTCATTTAGGTTTGTACAAAAATTGTATGAGCGCAGAAAATGAAATGAAATCGGCCCTGAAAAAAGGGTACCTGCGCACTGTTGGATTCCTGAACTTCCTATCGCAGGCGCGGTGGTTTGATTGGGGAGTGATGGCTGCCATACTTACTGTTTTTCTTTGTGAAGCCTATTCACATATAGATTATCATGGCTTATGGGGCGATGAGGCATACGCTGCCCACTTGGCCATGCAGAAAATACCCGAGATTTTCCACGTAATAGCCCTGGTGCGAGACGCGCCTTTTTATTTGCTCTTTTTGCATTTTTGGATCAAAGTGTTCGGCGTTTCTCTGGTGTCTATTAGGTCCATTTCCGTGCTTTGCAGTGCCGCGACTCTAATGCTTATATATATATTCTGCAAAAAGAACATCAACCGGCAAACTGGCTTTTTTGCCTGCCTGCTATATATTAGGTCCACTTTCGAGATTCACTATGCCGTGGAAACCCGTTCTTATGCCATGATAGGGTTGTTCATCATGACGGCCTTGTGCCTTATGTTTTCATTGGCCCATCGGCCCAATTGGAAAACAGCCGTGGCACTGGGATTCATTTATGCCTTGATTGTCTATACCCATTATGTAGCGGTATTGGCTCTTGTTACCCAAGGGATTGCTGCCTATGTTTTAATGGGGAAATACGGAGTTCGTTTTTTCAGGTTTTATATCCTCAGTGGCATTGTATGTGTGGCATTGGTGTTGCCATGGTTGCCCAACATCCTCAAATTGGTGGCCGCACCTGGCGAAAGCTGGCAAAGTATACCTGATATGGGCCAAGTGAATGATTTGCTAAGGTTTTACTTTTTCAATGATTACCACAAATTTGTACTTGCTATTTGGTACTCTGCCATTAGCTTGCTGGTGATTGTGCTTGCCAACCGGAAAATGCTTTCCTGGCATTATCTCGGCGTTTTCTTTATACTGGCAGTGGCGCCGGTTGCCTTGGATTATTTCATCAGTTTCAAGGCACCCATGTTTGTGATGCGCTATATGATGTACGCCTTGGTGGGCCTTTTTCTTTTTTTAGGCTATCTGTTTTCCTTGATACCCATCTCCCCAGCCTTGAAAGTACTGGTGGCGATAATATCCGCTTTCATTTTCTTGCCAGGGGCTGAGGGATTGGGTGCTTATTCCAATGAAGACTGGCAGATCATAGTGCCATTGGCAAAAGCCGAGAGGCAGTTGCATGATGCTTCTGAATCCAAGATAATAATCTTCCCGCCATACAAGTGCGAAAGCTTTTCTTATTACTGGGACCGTAAGATATTTGAAGGCCCTGATTTATATAAGCCATTGAGGGAGCAAAATATATATGGGGTGAATTATCCTGCTGAACTAAAGCAATATATGGACCCATTGCCCAAAGAAATCATTTTCATCAATGCCTCCCCCGCTGATTTTGTTTTCAAAAAACTGGATAGTGCTTATGCCACCTCTAAGCATATCAATTCCTATACAGGGGTGAATATCGCGATTTATAGGTAGGCAACGGATGCACTGCCGCTATCATGTAGGGAATTGCAAAAGGTGATGCGGAAGGCCAATTATGGCAGAAAAATTGCGAAACCGTGAAAAAAAACTGATTTTTTTTTCAAAAACAAGCTATTGATTTTCAAGGGGTTTTATTTGCGCGCTTGTGCCAACCCTGCGTTCTGAAGCCGTTTTCCGAACAAAAAATCAGCATATAGGTTATCCATTCGTAGTTTTTTTATTAACCTATTAATTCTAACATTATGCCAACTAGCAAGCAAAACGAAGGCAAAAAGAATCCTTCGAAAACCACTCAGACACCTGGGAAAACCCCGATGGGCAACCCTGCCAACCGTACTGCCGATCAAAAGAAAGGTGTGACGAACCTTGGCAACACCCCTGGCCGCGCACAGGATGAAAAAAGAAACCCAGCAGGCCAAAACGATAAGACCAACGAAGGCCTGGGAAAGACTGGAAAATCAAGCGATAGCCGCTGGTAAGATTGACCTCATTGTTGAAGTGAAAAGTTCCCGGACTTGTTCCGGGGGCTTTTCTTTACACATCCCCATAAAAAACAAAGAAATACTCCGGGAGCCAAACCTCAAGTCCAAAACTTTCTCATTATATCCCTCTCGTTAGGCCTGTATTGGATCGACAATACAGGCTTTCTTTTGTCTTGTTGTGACGCAAAAAGAAAGGAAGAGAAAAGGAATGTGCAGCCTTTAATCGGCCATCTTTTCTCTTTCTCTTCCTGTTTCTCTTTCTATACTCGTGGAGCTGCAGGGGATCGAACCCTGGTCCGGATATAGTGTGCAATATGCTTTCTACATGCGTATCTTTTCTTGAGTTTCGGTGGGGCAAGGTGCAAAGCAAACCTGTAGCACCACCTGAGCTTCGGATTTAACTTCGGAAATCAGCCAAAGCCACTGCTTTCCTAGCCTTTGCGAGCGACGCCCAAGCTGAGCACCCGTTAGGCGAAAGTGCTCAAGGACGAACGGCTATGCTAATTACCTAGAATTAGGCAGCCATTTGATAAGAATAGTTGTCATTTAAGACATTTGCAAATTTCTTTTACGGGTACCTCTGCAAAACCCGGCATGCTTACATACCCAACCCCATCCCGTCAAATCCATGTCAGCCCCAATTTCGTTCTAAGGCTTCGGGCATCTATTGTTTAACAATGTTTGCCCTCGGTCAGTTGTGAGTAATCACTTCAAAAATACAACTTTTAAACACCTTGCCGCTAGATTTAGTTACATTAGCAGCAATTAACCATTATCCGTCTTCCAACTCACGGGCTCATTAACTCACTAATTCACCAACCCACTCCCGATAAACCGGGACAAGCAACTCACAAACCTCACCATCATGTCCAAATTCACCATCGGCATACTCCATGAAGGGCGAATCCCAGCAGACAACCGTACCCCCCCTCACGCCAAGGCAGTGCCATGAACTGAGCTTACGCCATTCCAACATAGATATAAGGGTGGAAAGAAGCCAGGTAAGATGCTATGGGGATGGAGATTTCAGCAACTTCGGCATCGGGGTACAGGACAAGATAGATAACTGCGACCTGTTGATGGGCATCAAAGAAGTGCCTATTGAGCGATTGATGCCTGACAAAACCTATATCTTCTTCTCGCATACCATAAAGAAACAACAGCGCAACAAGGGTTTGCTTAAAGCGATATTGGATAAAAGAATCACTCTCATAGATTATGAGCTGCTAACCGATGATCGGGGGATGCGGCTTATCGGGTTCGGGCGCTGGGCAGGTATCGTGGGTGCCCATTATGCCTTGCTGATGTTGGGGGAAAGGACCGGGGCATACCATTTGAAACCTGCCATCCAGTGTATCAACCTACAAGAAACCATTGACCAGTACTATGAATTGAAGTTCCCCAAGGCAAAATTCCTGATTACCGGGGGTGGGAGGGTAGCGCAGGGTGCGTTGGAAATCATGCAACATGCGGGCATAGAAGAGGTAAGCAAGGCTGATTTCCTGCTAAAGGAGTTTGCCGGGCCAGTTTTTGTACAACTGCATTCCGAAGACCTATACCAGCGCAAAAACGGGGAACCGTTTGACAAACAGCATTTTTATCGCCATGCCGCGGAATATGAAACCTGTTTTAAACCCTATTTTTCAAAGGCGGATGTATTACTCAACTGCATGTTCTGGGACATCAATGCTCCTGTCCTTTTTTCTCCGGAAGAAGCACTCAGTGATGCATTCAGGATCAAAACCATAGCCGATATCACCTGCGATATTCCGGGTTCCATACCCATTACGCTTCATGAGACCAACAGTGCCGATCCGATATATGGATATTACCCGGCCAACAATGCTATCGGAACACCGTACACCAAAGATTGTATAGATATCATGGCGGTACCCAACCTGCCCAACGAGCTTCCCAGGGATGCCTCGCGCGATTTTGGCAAGATCATGATGGATACGGTGATCCCGCACATCATGCATTATCCTGATGATCCATTCATTGCCCGTGCCACCATTGCCAAGGCCGGGAAACTGATGCCGGGGTTTGAATACCTGGAAGAATGGGTGAATTCGTAGCGGATTCCCTACAATTCCAACAACCCTGGGGGTAAGTCCACCGTGATGATACGTTTCTTGCCGTCCACCTTTTTTATGAGGTCTTCGTGCACGGGGATCAGCAGTTCCCTGCCTTCATGGTCCACTTCCAGCAGGCTTTGGGGTCCGCGTTCGTCGAGGCCGGTAACAGTACCCAATACATTCTTTTGAAGGTCTATCACCTTGAAGCCAACCAAGTCACCCTCATCAGCCTGGTCCAAAAGATCTGGGGGGATGGTTTTTTCCGAGAGGATGATATGCCTGCCAGTTATCTTTTTAGCCTCCTCATCATTTTGGATGCCAGCGAATTTGATCCGGGCCGTTTTGTCGTCTTCCCATAGGATTTCCTCGATATGGTAGGGGACAGGCTTCTCCATCCATTCTATGAACAGGAAATCGCCAATGTCCAGGATGTCTTCCAGTCCGGACATAAAAAAAGCTACCTTGACAAAGCCAAGGTAGCCATTGGGTTTTAAGACTTTGCCAAGCGTGAGGCCGTCATCCAGCTTCCATACCGGCATAGCTTTGTATTTATTCGGCTGTTGGGGTTTCCGTGGCAGCTTCAGTGTTCGTTTCTTCGGCAGATGCTTCTGTTTCAGGAGCTTCCGCTTCTTCGCTTTCAGCCGGGGCTTCTGCCACCGGTGTGTTTTTGGCAATAATGTCCTGGGCACGTTTGTGGGCTACCAAAGCCTCGCGCTCCAAACGGGCACGTTGCTCTTTGTCCATGCTGTCACGCAGGGAAGCCACTTTTTGGTCAATCTTGTTGGCCTTGCCTTCGATCCATGCCGCGAATTTTGTGTCTGCATCTTCCATGGTCATTGCGCCTTTCTTCACGCCCCTTTCCAAGTGTTTGCGGTACAATACGCCTTTGTAAGACAGGATTGCTTTCGCTGTTTCGGTGGGTTGTGCCCCATTGTTCAACCATACCAGCGCCTTGTCTGAGTCCAGATCAATCGTTGCCGGATTGGTGTTTGGGTTGTACATACCTAATCTCTCGATAAATTTGCCATCACGTGGCGAGCGAGAGTCCGCTACCACGATGTGATAGTACGGGTTTTTTTTGCGTCCATGACGCTGTAGTCTGATTTTAACTGCCATTAGTTTATAGTCTTCTAATTAATAGAAGCCGCAAAGGTAAGGGAATAATCCAAACCATTGCCTTTTCGGTACACTTAATTCTTTGGGGCGGTTTCTGGCCTTTTGTGTTTGCCTAAAAATCTTACGCGCTTAAGACTGATTTCCGCTTTCTGTTTTCTCCCCTAATAACAGGCATAAATTTTTTTTTCTAAATTTTAATGTGCTATTATGCAGCATGTTATACGTAACTCATTGACAAATAACAGGCGATAACAGTAAAAAAACAGTCCCATTTGCTGGAAACGCAGCCTTCTACTTTTGATTTTGGGTTACCTGGCCCAAAAACCTGACGTCTCTAAAGCCATTTTTGCCATACTTGCCACAAATCACTAAGAAATACAAAATTTGCGTGGCGATATTTGGTTCTTTCCCCCAAAACTTTTTTCCCCACTTTGCGCCTCCGCGCCTTTGCGTGCTATTTTTATTTCACGCAAAGGCACCAAGGCACGACGAAATACAAAATTCGCAAGCCAAATAGTCGATTCTTTCATCTAAAACTTTTCCCCCCCCCTTTGCCTCCGCGACTTTGCGCGCTATTTTTATCACGAAAAGGCACTAAGGCGCAAAGAAATACATAATTTGGATAGAAATATTTGACCCAAAGTTTCTCGATACAATACCCTAAAGAGCGCTGGCCCGGCCGTTGCCAAGGCATGATATGAAATCAACAACGCAAGATACGTATAATTTGTCTAATTTACAAGCATTTTGGCTAATTTGTTTTTTCACCATCGAATCATGTAGCCGCATTATATCTTGTACCCGATCCCCAATAGCAGGGTATAAGATTGATTGGCTGCATAACCAAAACGGCTTCGGGTCCACGGTGCAAATGTTGTTGGTATGCTCCGACAAAACTTCGCTTCGATATCTATGCTGAAACGGTGAAAGGAATAGCAAACGCCACCACCTAAGATGGCACCCAAGTCAATGGGGTTATATTCTTTTATAATGTTATTGGATTGGAACTGTACCCCAGAGTTAGCGCTAAGTGTTTCATTGAATACTGCCTTGGTTATCAATCCGGCATATAGGCCACCTTCTGCAAAGAAATTCCACTTGTTACCAAAGGTAAACTTAGCCAAAACAGGTACCACGTAATAATCCAATTCTTTGTTATAATACACAGGTGACACAAAAGTAGTATGGTTGCTCGTATCCGGGGCTTGTCCAGAAACGCTATAGCCTTTTTGCTCATAATACACCCCCGTCTTTATCGAAAAGCATTTAGGAAGGCTGTACTCAGCCGTGACCCCGCCTACGTAACCCGATTTCCAACCTGGATCGCCCGGAAAGAAATCTCCTTCTTGGGACGAATTGCCCCCAAAATCAATACCAAGAGTAAACCTATGGTTGTCTTGTGCCATTATGGAAGACATTGCCAAGAGCAGAAACATTGCAAAAGCTAATACTTGCTTTATTTTCATCTGCATTATTCCTTCATAAACCTCCCGTTGCAAACCTCCCCGTTTTCATCAAAAAGTCTGTACATATACAACCCTTTGTTTAAAAAACTAATGTCCTGTTTTTTGAGACTAGTAAAAGTATTTCGAGATTGAAAGACCCTTGCTCCCTTGGCATCATATATCTCCAAGGTTTGTTCCTTGGGCAAGGAACTAGGTTGTTGCCCAATACGGATCCATCCCTGGGCCGGGTTTGGGAACACCATATCGCAAGAGGATGAATTGGCGCCGTTGGGTGCATCAATGCCGCTATAATCTACATGAGCCAAATTGCCTTGGGCATCCAATTTTATCAGAACCATATCAGGGTTATTACTGGCATCTACTTGCCTGTTACCAACAAGTAATAACCCTCCATCGGATGTTCTGAAAATCTGAGAAGCAGTGTTGTCATAAGAAACCGTGTCATCAAACTTCTTTGACCAAATTAGATTGAAATCGTTGTCATATTTGTTCAATACCATTGGCCCATCTAATAACCCTACTGATGCAAATAGCATAAAAGAATCTGCATCAGCCGCAAAACCACCTGTACCATGAGGAAATTGACCCCCTGCTGTATAACTTTTCAGAACATTTCCGACACTATCACATAGCGTAATGTACGTATCCGACCAAGACCAGGTAGCTGACTCCGTCACGATTTTCCCGTCTTCAAGTTGAGTAACATAATCCATAAATTCACTGCTATCTTGGTCATATGAGAATGGCACATAATTCAATGTCTTACCATTTGTATCCAGTAACAGCATGTAGCTAAAACACTGTATGGAATTCCCGGGGCCTGCATTCCCCGCAATTAATAGTTTTTTATCATGTGTCATTAATATCGACTTACTGCCCGTTTCCCTTTGGGGTTGCTTGATAAAGTCAAAAGTATCGGACCAAACTAATTGATGCGAACTATTGTATCTCTGTACAAGCATATCAATAGGTGGATAATCAGATGTGTTTTTTACATGGCCATACAAATAGCTGATTAAAACATAACTTCCATGGTTAAGTGGGAACAGCGTATTTGGTGCAAAAATATCTATATCATCCCAATGGTTTTGTTGCCAGATAAGATCACCATTTTCATTGAATTCAAAAATGTTCATCCCATCAATGCTTAGATTTGTTACTGGATCTGTTTTTATCTGGTATAATACAAGGCTATAAATTCCTTTATCTCTCTTCACAAATGAATATTCATCATAACCATCAGCTATGTATTTTCTCCACACCACATGGCCATACTTGCTTACCTTCAGCATCCAGATTTGATAAACATTGTTTACGAGTACATTGGCAGGAACAAGATAACCACTGTCAGCTGTTTCCACTGCGCACCGTACACTACTGTTCTGCCCATAGTGGTATTGCTTTTCCCATGTGATTGATTGTGCACAGGATAAGGAAGTGATAGCGCAGAAAAATATCAAACTCAGTAAAAGTTTCATGCAGGCTTGTATTTACGATAAATAATCATTTATCAATTTCTTCTTTGAGACGGGTGCAATCAGTGTGCATTATTCCCCACCACCAAGTCTCGCAATGGTTTGTAAATGTTGCCGGAACAGGTCCTGCGGAGCTGCCACAACCAGTGACAAAAACCCGGATAAAATAGGTGTAGGGAGCAAATACTGGATCGCCAGTGCCGGCCCAAAAACCCGACCACCCTACAGAACCGCCATTTGAAAATCCACCTGAGGGAGCAAACTTGGTGTAGTTGCCAATGGCATTGCCTAGCGCATCGTACATATAAAAATCAAATATCCGGCCTTGATAGGCTGGCACAAATCCAGCTGGGCGGGTTGGCGACTGGAAAAAAATCCAGTGGTGGCTGCGGGCCAGAACTTACATACACATAAGGATCTGCAGAGACGCTTAGCATAGCGGATTCGTTAGAGAAAAAATTCTTGGCCAATGTCGTGTCACTATGCATGGTGTCACCGCAAGCATCTGTAATATGTACACTTATATCTCGTTCCGCACCGCCATTTATTAGTGTGTCATTGTCAAGTGTTAGGCCAGTGTCCCTTACCGTGCCAGTCCCGGTGAGTTTCCATAGGATACTTGAGGGGTCTACAACAGCATCGGGAGGAGAGAAGGTGATGTGCACGTTACTATAGCCCTTGCAAAGAGTACCAGTGCCATGAAAATGTATAGCGGTAACTGGGGGTGACATGGTTATATGAGTAACGGAAAGGGAGGTACAACCGCCTGAATTCACAGTGAGCGTAAACGTATAGGAAGTAGATCCCGAAATAGTAAACGTTGGGTTGGCCGAGCTAGATGTGTACCCTGATGGGTCTGATACCCAGCTATAGGTAGTACCTGATGGGTTGCCGCTCATGTCGCCTCCCATAGTATATAAATACAACCCCGAACTGCAAAGTAGGGCATCCGGCCCAGCAATGGCCCGAATGTTTTTGATGTGAATGACATGGGAGTCTGCACGGGTCTTGCAATCATTCCTAATCACAAGCTTTATCTTGTAATAATTATCCGAGGCAAACCCAGTGGAGAGCGTGTTCATCATTCGGTTGATATCGGTAATGGTGGGTTGCGAATTTAGCACCCAATTGCCCGCATTGTATTCCGGCCCAGTAACGGTTGTTCCAGTTGCACTGCATTTTTGTATGCTCCAATAATAATCCTTTGCCCCAAAACTGGCGCTTGGGTCAGCATTGATATAAGTAGGCGGGCAAAAACTGCTGTCAATGGTAAAGGAAGCCACGGTAGGATCGGCCGTATCGCAAAGCGCATCAATATATGCATAGGCAAAATGGCCACCCGGCTGGCAACCAGCCGTGACAAACTCCAGAAGAATCGTTCTGCCTTTGAGCAAAACAGTATCATTCGGCGGGATATTCAATATTCGACAACCCCAGTTCTTATATTCAATGGTATCGCCAGGCCCTCTCACATGTTCTGTCAGTCCTTCTGGGTCTTGCTTGCTTGCATGGACTGTTAATAAATTTCTACTTAATGGCATTCTTGTAGTACCAACAAGATATCCAACTATATTGACCATAAACTCTGGTTCATACGTAATATTGCTGAAATCGAGTGCTTGAAAGGAGACACCGTTTTCGTTAATGTTTATTGTTGGGTAATGTCCTCCATGTTGCATTACCAGGGCATACCAGAACTTTACCGTAGGGTTTGTGGCTGGCAAAGTATAATCATATTCCACCCCCTGCGCTGCCCCAGCTATGTTATTAATGGTATCGTGCAACACGATCAGTGAATCACTTCCCAACCGCAGGGTATGGTTCCCCCCAGGGAGTACTCGCTTCATGATGGTTCCACCCACAAGGCTATCGTATGTCGGTGATTGTGAAATTGGAATAAGGTCATGTCGAGAACGCCTCCCTGTTACATCAAATTTATTGATGTTCAATATCACATCGCCGCTGTTGCGGTCCCGGTAGCCCAGTTGCCCCGCCCAGTTCCTCAGGTCGCCATCTTCCCAATTGCCATTGTCGCAAAGACTGGTCTTGTTGGTTTTATACTGCCCGGTACTATTATATGGATGATAATAGGCCACTCTCGATAAGGTATCGTATTCGGGAATTAGGTGCAGAGGATAAGCCAGTTTCTTTGCATTCAAGGTTGAAATTGAATCACTATATGTTCCACCCTGAGGCAACAAAACGACATCTCCCATGACAAAGGTACCTATCGAAGAATATCCAAGGGATGTCCCTGTCTGATAATAGGCATATAGTTGCCAGGCATAATTTACCGTTGGTTTGGCATAGGTGGAATCTACGATTAGCGTGTCTCCGATAGGCTTCCAATAATAGATAGAATCCGTAATGGAATCAGCTACCAAAACAGGAGTGTTATATGCAATGGCATTGGAGGCAGGCTGGCCGGGAGCAACTTCTACCAAAGTAATCTTATAAAACGCGGGTACGGCTTG
>Ga0206900_1210_pt1 | contig 12363 bp, 10 predicted proteins | sample Alteio_BWOrgHeat_46_FD_153235 | JGI IMG/M metagenome (GOLD analysis project Ga0206900, IMG submission 153235) | Enriched cells from forest soil in Barre Woods Harvard Forest LTER site, Petersham, Massachusetts, United States -... | ecosystem: Environmental > Terrestrial > Soil > Temperate forest >... | reverse complement strand
CCGTCCATTTCCACGGTGATGTTGCCGGGGAAGAGTTTGAAATTGGAAATCTTCACGCCCGCGCCGAGATGCGCTTTATAGCCCAGGATGGAATCGCCCACGTAATTAAAATGCGGCGCGGCGGCATTATTGAAGAAAAGGGAATTTTTTATCTCCGATGAATTTCCCACGACGCAGTTATCGCCGATGATGACGTTCTCGCGGATGTAGGCGTTGTGGCGAATCTGGCAGTTCTTTCCGATGATGGCCGGGCCCTTAATCATCACGCCGTCTTCGACGATTGTTCCTTCGCCGATAAAAACGTCGTCGCCGATGAACGCCACACCGTCGCATTTATTTTTCAGGCCCGGCTTGAGGTTCGCTTTGAGGTAGCTCTCGATTTTTTTCAGCGCGTCCCAGGCATACTTACAATCCGCGAAAATCGCGGCGTGTTCGGTCTGTTTCAGGTCAAATAAATCGGCTGGCTTGAACATAGGGGGAAATTAAGGCAAACCAGTATGAGGGAAAAGCCAAATGCGTGTCCCCCGGATTGAGCTTTCCCCTTCGTCATTGCAACCATGCGCGTCCGTGTCTAATTTTAGCCGGCAAAATGACTAAGCCTGAAGATTTATCGCTCCGCTCGCGCCCGCCGCTGGAGCGCATGCTGCGCATTCATCAGGCCGTGCAGTCGGGCAAGTTTCCCAACGCCTCCTCGCTCGCACAGGAAATCGAAGTGGCCTCCAAGACCATCCATCGCGACATTGAGTTCATGCGCGACCGCATGAACCTGCCGATCCAGTTCAACGTGGCGCGGAACGGCTACTTTTATGACGGCGAGGTCAGCGCCTTTCCAACATTGCAAATCACTGAGGGCGAACTTTTCGCGCTAGTCGTCGCTGAAAAGGCGTTGCAACAATATCGCGGCACCAGTTTCGAGCGGCCGCTGCTCTCGGCGATTAAAAAGATGGAGCAATCACTGCCGGACACGATTTCGCTCAACCTCGCCGACGTGGGCCAGACGATTTCTTTTCGCACGAGTGTGGAGCCTATCCTGGATTTGAAGAATTTTGACACACTCGCCCGGGCGGTCGCACAGCGGCAACAGATCAAATTGGATTATCGCAAGCCCGGCGCGGGGAAATCTGAGGCGCGGATTGTGGACCCGTATCATTTGGCGAACATCAACGGGGAATGGTTCCTGTTTGCGTTCGACCATGGGCGCAAAGACATACGGAAATTTGTTCCCGTGCGCATCCGCGGCATCCAGCCCACCGGGAAGATTTTTGAACGCTCCAAAAAATTCTCACTGGAAAAGGAATTGCGCGACAGTTTTGGCGTGCATTCCGGCGAAGGCGAATTTGACGTGGTTATCCGCTTCAATGCGCGAGCGGCCGATTACATTCGTGAGAAGAAATGGCACGAATCGCAGCACCTGCAGGAAATGAAAAATGGCAGCGTGGAGTTGCACGTGAAGCTTTCCAGCCTCATCGAAATTGAGCGCTGGGTGCTAAGCTGGGGTGGTGATGCCAAAGTGCTCAAGCCGAAGGAGCTAGCTGAGGCGGTGCAAAATTCTGCGAAGAAAATTCTGCAATCGATCTGATTTCAACGATGCAGTGAATAAGACGGCCGCAACGCAGCGCGGCTCGATCATGTTTACACAACATTGTGCGATAGCTTACAGACGGAGTGTCTTGTGGCTTCTAAGAAAGACGAAATCCAAAAGAAACCCTCACCTCACCCTGACCCTCTCCCCCTCCCATCAAATGGGAGCGGAGAGGGAACAGCAAACGGAGCGAAATCGTTTTTCCATATCCAATGGCTGGCGACCGACGAGGAATTGAAAAACGCTCCTGCGAGATGACACCCATTATAGTTCAAAAAACTGGCGGAGCTTGCTTAAAAATCCTTCGGTGTACTGCTTTTGTTTTTGAATCACCTCGGTCTTAGGCGTGTTTTCGAGGATGCCTTCGGTTTCCATTTTACGTTTGGCGAGCAGTTCTCCCAGTTGCGTCACGAGTTGCGGATTTTCCTTGAGGCTTTTTTGGAGCACGGCCTTGCCGATTTCCACGACTTCGCAATCGGTGGCGGCGGTGACCGTGGCGCTACGCGGTTCACCGGTGAGCAGTGACATTTCGCCGAAGCAATCACCAGCCGCGAGCGTGGCGATGTGCGCCTGCACCCGGTCGCGGGTGGCCATCACGTCGGCCTTGCCTTCCACGAGGATAAACATGGAATCGCCCTGCTCACCCTGCTGGATGATTTTCTCGCCGCGTCCAAAATGGACGGCTTGTCCGCGCGGCAGCAAAGCATCCAATTGCACGTCGGTAAAGGATTTGAACAGTGCCTGCTCGCGGAGCATTACCCGCGCGGTATTTTGCACGTCGTGCTGCCGGTCGCGGGCGGGACGCTCGATTTGCACAGTACGGATGGGGAAAGGCATGCGGATGCCGTGGCGGCGCAGGCCGTACCAGATATTGGTGCGAACGGAATCACAAACGTCGTGATACGCCGAATGGTCCTCGAGAAAGAATTTGATTTCGTATTCGATGCTGGAATCGCCGAAATTTTTCAAATAAACCTTCGGCTTGGGTTCCGGCAAAATGCCCCGGGCATTGTTGGTGGCGTGCAAGAGCACGTCTTTTACCCGGGTGGGCGGCGCGGAATATTCGACGCCGACGGAAATCCGCATGGCGTGCCGGCGCACGGGACGGTTGAGATTGACGATATTCTGCGCGGCCATTTGCCGGTGCGGAATTTCGATCATGATGTCGTCCATGGTCCGCAGCCGCGTGACGCGCCAATTGATTTCGATGACCTCAGCGTACTTGCCGTCGATCATCAGCCAATCGCCGTGCTTATAAGGCTTGCCCGCCTGCAGGGTCAGGCCGGAGATGATGTTGCCCGCGGAATCCTGCATGGCGAAACCGACGATGACCACGAGGATACCCGGGGCGATGAGGAGGCCATTGATGGTCTGGTGATAGCCGAAGCGCAGCACGAGGAAAAAGGCGAGCAACAGGATGACCATCCGCAACACTTCCACGAGAAACTTCGGCACTTCGACGTTGTGCTGTTGTTTGAAATAGTAGTCCCAGAGGTAGCGGTCTACGAGGGCGATGAGAAAGACGGAGCAGAAAATGAGGGTGACCCATTCCGCGTGATAAAGAATCGGCCAATTCAGCCGCAAGATCAGCCCGGAAAAATAAACGGCGACACCCAGCGCAAACGGATGATACAGCCAGCCGAGTTGAACGCCGCGTTTGCGCTTCAGCCACCGTCCCAGCATGATCATGAGACAGAAGAGGCCGGGGACGGACAACGCAAAGAGCAGCACCTGAATTTCCGGCGATAGGCCGCCAGTGGTCCCGGTGGTATCAACGATATTTGTCCCGTCGTTCAAGGTTGTGGCGAGTGTAACTGTTTTTGTGGAGACGGCAACTATGGCGGTGAAGCGGCGGCGCATCTATGACTTGGCAATGGGTTACGTCATTTTCACCCCTCACCCTCGATCCCTCTCTCCGTTGAGGGGAGAGGGAGGTCCAAGGGTTCGATGTGCGCGTGACGCGGAACCGGTTTACACCTATGATTCGGCAACGCCAGAATGAAAATCGTTATTCTTGATGGTCACACGGCCAATCCCGGGGATTTGAGCTGGGACGAATTTGCCAAGCTTGGCGAGCTGGAAGTCTTTGATCGCACGACGAAGGAACAGATGGTCGCACGGCTGCAAGGAACAGCGGTCGCGCTCACCAATAAGGCCGTCCTGGATCGCGGCATTATTTCCGCGCTGCCGGAACTGCGTTTTATCGGCGTGACGGCGACGGGTTATAACATCGTGGATATTGCGGCGGCGCGGAAACGGGGCATCGTTGTTTGCAATGTGCCGGAGTATAGCACGCAGGATGTGGCGCAGTTCGTGTTTGCCCTGTTGCTGGAGCTGACGAATCGCATCGGACATCACGCGGAAACGGTGCGCGCCGGGAAATGGAACCGGTCGCAGGATTTTAGCTATTGGGATTTCCCGCTGGTGGGGCTGTCGGGACTTACATTGGGTATCGTTGGCTTTGGCCGTATTGGCCGGGCTGTCGCACGTATTGGGCAGGCGTTCGGCATGAAGATATTGGCGATGCGGCGGAGTTCGTCAGCTAGTGGCGAAACCGATGGTGTTCGATATGTCGAACTGGACGCGTTGTTAAGTGAGAGTGACGCGATTACTCTGCATTGTCCGTTGACGCCGGAGACGACACGGTTGGTGAATGCACAATTTTTGGCAAAGATGAAGCGGACGGCGTTTCTGATTAACACCGCTCGAGGTGGTCTGGTGGATGAAACAACTCTCGCGGATGCTCTCAATCATGAGCGAATTGCCGGAGCGGGGCTGGATGTGCTTTCTACTGAACCGCCGTCGCCGGACAACCCGCTTCTGAACGCCAAAAACTGCGTTATCACGCCGCATATTGCCTGGGCAACAAAGACCGCACGCGTGCGGCTGCTGCAAGTTAGCGCCGATAATATTCGCGCGTGGATGGATGGGAAGCCGCAGAATGTGGTTACATGACAGATATCGCGGGAAAAGTGTTACAAGTGTTACCTGGTTGATCGTCAGGCGTTTAACCTGTTACACAAGGTGTTACAAGGCAGGTTGGAAGTGTTACATCGTTAATAGCCAAGAACTTAAAGTGTTACATTAACGATAGCGGGAAAGCTGCTGTTTCGAGCATGGAGTTTCTGTCGTCCCTGACGGAACTTTGGAAAAGGTTGGCTTTTCTTACCCAGCCATAAATGGCTGGGCTATTGTCGAATGTCCCTGCGGGACAACGGCTGCGCAGCAGCGCAGCCCTACCATGACGCAGGCGTTTGTACGACCGCATAAGAGCGCGGCCTTACTGTGATTAATCCGGCATGCCGGAGCGGAGATAAAACAGCGAGGCCCAAAGGCGGCCGGTTTCGCCGCGGCTAATCAAATCCGCCGGGGTGCGCTTTTCAAATTCATCCATCTCGGTCAACAACCAAGGACCAATTTCTTTGGGCTTCATGAGTTGTTTCAGCTCACTATAGAGGCTCTCAATCTCGCGGATTTTTGCGGCGTAGACGGGGCTAATGGGATCGCCAGATTCCCAATTGACGATGGCGCGGTCCGAGGCGTTCATGACCCGCGCCAATTGGTTGCGGCTCCAGCCCAGATCGGCCCGCAGACGGGCCAACAACTGGGCCAGCCGGTTGCCTTCCGGCACCGGGTTGATCTTCAATCGGTTAATGGGACGTTCTTTAACGGCTGCGCTCATGGAATCAATATCAGGCAGGTATTGAAATATTTCAAGAACTATTTATAGAAGTATTTCATGAAGTTTTTCATGTTATTGATTGAAGGCTTGGCGTGCTCAGAACTTCTTTTGGGCCTAAATTTTCAGGAAAAATGGCGATATTTTTCTGATTGGGGCAGGCCTGGGAGGGGGCGGCAAGGCCCGAAAAACCCATTTCTTTGAGGGCCCGGCCGATGGTCTGTGAAACGGCTTCCCGCTGGTCCTGAATGGCCCGCCAATGGGTCTTCTCCGTTTCCAGCAAGGGATTAACCACGGACGACACTTCCTCGTCAGTCAGGTCTAATAAATTTGCGGCCTTAACCCTGACGCCAAGCATCATCATCGGCAGAGATTTGTGGTCGGGAATTTTCATCCGGCGGCTACGGGCCAAATATTCCTGGAGCGCGGCTTCGGCGGTTTCGCAAAGATAGACGGTGGGGAATGAATTTTTGGGAGTCCACCGCGCACCGAACATTTGGCTGCCGAGGCCGGCAATAACTTTAGCTGCGAATTGCGGCTCGACGCAGCGATAGCAAACCCCAGCAAACGGTTTGCCCCGCGAGTTAAACTTTTGCAGTGCCGCCTTTATTTCATCGAACTTGAGGTGCGGTTTTATCGGCATAAACAGGATGCTGTCCGTATGTATGTTAATTTTTCAGCAAAACCGCTACGGTAAAAGCATTTCGGAGGCCGTTTTATTTCGCTAATTCCACAAAATTCTTGAGCAGTTGCAGGCCGGTGAGCTGGCTTTTTTCCGGGTGAAATTGGGTGGCAAAAACATTGTCGCGCCAGATGGCGGAGGCAAAGGTCTCGCCGTAGTCGGTCCGTGTGGCCACGATTTTATTATCCACCGGTTTCGGGAAAAAGCTGTGCACGAAATAGACGTAGCTGCCGTTTTCTATTCCTTTAAAGAGCGGGCAATCGCGCTGAACGATGTCAATCTGGTTCCAGCCGATTTGCGGGATTTTCAACCCATTTTTTTGTGAAAAGCGGACGACGCTGCCCTGAAAAATGCCGAGGCCAGCCGCGCAGGAATTGAATTCCTCGCTCCGCTCGAAGAGCGCCTGGTAGCCAACGCAGATACCGAGGAACGGCTTGCCGGTTTGGATGAAGGCCCGTGAGGCTTCGAAGAGTTCCTGGCGTTGCATCGCGTTCATGCAGTCGTCGAACGCGCCGACGCCCGGAAGCACAACAGCGGCGGCCCCGCGCATTTCGGCCGGGGTCTTGCTGATGCGGACTTCCGCGCCAATTTTCAGCAGTGCTTTGTGGGCGCTGCGCAAATTGCCGGAACCGTAATCCAGGAGAGCAATCACGGTCAGAGGTTAAAGGGAAAAGAGAAAAGCGGAAAGCCCGAATCGGACGCATTGACAGTTGAAATTCATTTAGGCAGCGTCTTGCGGAAACGCAGGATAAATCCAAATGAAAATTGAACTTCGAAGCGTGCTCAAGCGCTACCGGTCGATGCGGGCGTTGGACGAGGTCTCGCTGGAAATTGAGCCGGGCCAGATTTTGTGCCTCCTGGGGCCCAATGGGGCGGGAAAGACCACGCTGCTTCGCTGCCTGGCGGGGATCGCCGCGCCGGACAAGGGGGAGGTGTACTTCGACGAGCAGGAATTTCGCCGCGACCGTTTGGATTTGCGGAGCCGGATTTATTTCATGCCGGATTTCCCATTCCTGTTTTGGGAGCATTCGATTGTGCGCAATATTGCCATCATCCTGCGACTGTATGAGGCGGATGGCGCGGGGACGGAAACCCGGGTGTTAGAACTGCTGCGTGATTTTGACCTGCTTCCGCTGGCATTTCGACCGGTTCGCTCACTTTCTCGCGGGCAATTATACAAAACGGGGATCGTGGCGATGCTGGCGGCGGACCGCGAGGTCTGGCTGCTGGATGAACCGTTTGCGTCCGGCATGGATCCGCAGGGGATTGACGCGTTCAAACGCCATGCGCGTGACGCGGCGAGCCGCGGACGCACGATTCTCTATTCCACGCAAATCCTGGACGTGGCCGAGCGGTTCTCGGGTCGAATCTGCCTGATACACCAGGGCGAGGTGCGGGCGTTTGACACGATTGAAAACCTGCGCAGCCGCGCCAACGACAAGGACAATGTGCTGGAGGAAATGTTCCGGCAGCTTCGGGAAGGAGACAAGTGAAACTCCATTCACCGGGTTTTGAAAAAGCCCTGCGGCGCGGCGTCAAAAGCCGGATCCGCAGTTCTCCTGAATTAAAGCGAGAGTATCGGAAGGCCAAAAAGGCTTTTCGCGGACGCAACAACTTCGGCTGGGTTATCCGCCCGGTATGGTCTTTGGTTCTCGGCCTTTTGGTCTGGAACGTTTCAAAGATGACCGGAAATTTCGCCACGGGCCTGGGCATGATCAACCTGATTATGTTTCTCAGTTTGTGCCTGTTTACGCCCGGCTTGTTAGCGATGCTTTTCCGCGCCAGCGACCTGCCGGCCCTGACTTTATTACCCGTTTCGGAAGCAAAAATATTCAGGTGGGAATTGCAGAAGTTTTTTCTGAACCGGGCGCTGTTTTCCATCATGGATATTGGCGCGTGCTTTATCGCGCTGGCCATACTTTTTCAATTTTCGTTGGCCCAAATGGTCCTGGCCCTGGCCTGCGCCGCGTTGTCCTGGGTGATGCTGCTGGCCTTGACCGCGCTCTGTGCGGCCCGTTTGCCGCGTTTGCCCTATCAAATAATAACCACGGTTTTTTTTATTTTTGGGTTCACCTTGTTGGTCGGCCATGAGGTCATTGGCCGCGCCGTCCTGAACTTTTTTGATGCCGCCGTTCCGGTGCTCAATCTCACCTTGCCCACGGGATGGGCCCCTTCCCTGCTTAAATTATTCCTGCGGGATGGAAACTGGCTGGAAGCGGCTTTGATCGTTCCGATGGCCCTGGTCATTCTCTCCATCAAGAATTCGCTCCAATTTTTGCAAAGCCGGCTTACGTATAAGGAGCACTTTGTTCCCGAGGTGACTGATCAAATTCCGGGGGCGAAAGCGGATGACCCCAGCAAACCACGTGTGGGAATAACGGAAATCGAAGAAATAATCCAATCGCGGCAATTTTTGCGACAGAACGAGCCAACGGGATGGTTCGAAAAACGATTATGGCAATGGCTGAATCCACGCGAAAGGTCGATTGTGGAATTCGCTTTTCCAAAAGGACTGGCCATCACGAAACCGTGGATCCTGGTATTGCGTAATTTTTTATTGATGATCCTGATTGGATTCACGGCGGGAATTTTGGATTTAACCTTGCAATACTGGGTTTTTGGCATCGGGCTTTTTATTACTCTCTGCCAGTGCCTCGTCCAAATATGGTCGAACGGAGCGACGTTCCGGATCATTTTTAGCGGAGGAGTCCTCATCCCGATTTATGCGGCTTATCCGATTGCCTTTAGGGAGCTTTCGCGGACGCTGTTTAAACTGTCCATTATTCAATTGCCCATGTTCCTGGTTTATACGACGGCCTCGGTCGTGCTGGTGGGGCGCTACTGGGGATTGGATTTCTTCGACAGTGGTGTCCTTGGCCTCAAGATCGGGTTTTTGATTTTTGCCACCAGATTTATTATGACTGCCTTGGCATTTAGCGCGCGAAGCAATGACACGACGGGTTTTCGAGTTCGACCGATCGCCTTGATATTGGCTTTCCTGATATTGGGATGTCTTTTTTTGGGACTGGTCGGCGGAGGGTTGCTTGTTCCGAATCCCGTTCTTTCATGGGTGTTATCGCTCGCGGCCGTAGGCGATGCTTACGCGCTCTTTAGCATTTACGGCTGGTTTTACAACGCGAACCGGTTCGATTTAATGTCGTTCCCAAAGCGTTAAACTTTTAAACCTTATTTTAAGCGTTCAATGTGACAGGAAGTTGGCGTCTTTTTCTTCGACGTAACGCAATTGGGGGATGCGGCGTTTGCCGATAAGCAAGATGACAAGGCCAATCCATGACGTCAGGGCCACAAGGAGCGCCACCGGCGTCATGGTATGCGAATTGGTCAGACCGATAATTGAGGACGCGAGCACAGCGATGCCGATTTGAAGGAAACCGAGCATGGCGGAGGCGCTGCCGATGTTATGGTCAAAGGGCACGACCGCCAGCGCCGCGGCGTTCGGGTAAGCCAGGCCGAGGCTCGATAGAATGATAAACAGCAGCACGAGCACGGCCGGCAGCCCCAGCCAGTTGAACCAGGTCCCTACCAAAAACAGCAACACGACCGGGCATTCCACGAGCAACGTCGCATAAAAAATTTGCGCACTGGAAAATTTTCGCAAGAGGAACACGTTCACCTGGTTGGCGCCGACGAACCCGACCGCCAATGCCGCAAAGATGAGACTGAACTTCCCGCCGTTCACATGGAACACTTCCATGAAAACGATGGGCGAACTCGACACGTACACGAGCAGGCCCGAAAAGGCGAACGACCCGGCGAGCGCGTACGTGAGGAACTGCGGCTCCTTCAACACTTCCAGATAGTTTCGAATGATCGGCAGCGGCTTGAGCGAGACGGTACGGTCAGGCTTATAGCCTTCGGGCAGAAGTAAGCGGCACACGATAATCATCAGCAGGGCGAACGCCGCCAACAATACAAACACCCAACGCCAGCCTAAATTCTCCGACACATAATAACCAACGCGCGGCGCCAGAAACGGGGACACGCTCAGGATCAAAATCAGCATCGAAATGATTTTGGCGGTTTCATCCACGTGAAAAAAGTCGCGCACCATGGTCATGCCGGCCACTCCCGCCACACATCCGCCGATGGCCTGCACAAAGCGCATCGCGATGAGAAATTTCACATCATGCGAATTCATGCACAGTCCCGATGCCACAATGAACAGGGCCAACCCCGCATACAACGGCCGTTTGCGCCCAAAGCGGTCCAGCAACGGCCCGTAAATCAATTGCCCGATGGAAAACCCGGCGAAATAGCTGACAATTGAGAGTTGGACCCGCGCGGTGGACGTGTGCAACGCGGTGGCCACCTCCGGGAACGCCGGCAAATACAAATCAATCGCAAACGGGCTGATGGTGGAAAGCGCGCCGAGGATGATGATAATGAGCCAGCGATTTCTTGCGGAAGACATAAAAGGGAAACAGGCGCCGACAGTCAGCCGGCAACACTGTGCTTTACGATCATGGAAGGGTTCAACTCCACACCCATTGAATATCATCAGCGCAAAAAATTAACAGACAAAAATGGCAGCATCCTAATTTCAAAGATAGCCAACAGCAGATTAACTCTCCCTCACCCCGGCCCCAACCTCTGTGAGAGCGAAATCAGCCTAATTCATTCGACGAACCGAAGATTACCTACAACGCGAGCGCCGATAGCCGGATTTCAAAAGTGGCGCGGACGACAGCCGACCTGGCCAAATCGGGAAAGATTTTGGCCGAGCAAATGTCCGAAGCGGTCCAACATCGTTTGCTGGATTGGCAACCGGGGATTTAAATCCTCCTCAACAGTTTGCATTCGGCACAATGTACCTGAGCATCGCTCTAATTGGAGCGAAATCCAGGTAAGACAATAAGCATCATGTCTTTTTATGGTTGAAGCAATTTTTCTATATCCATGGCAACCAGATCAGCCTGGATTGAAATCCCTTGATCATTAAAATGCACATTATCAATATGATACTCCGGGTGGCCTTGCATCGGCGTGTTTAAATCTTCAACCAGGATTCCATGCGCCTTCATAAATTTTGCGGCAATCGCATTACGCCCGGTGATACGTCCGTCTGTCGCCCGGGTTGTGTTGTCAGAAAAGGGTGGCGGCGAAACTTTTAAAGGAGTTGTATTGGCCCAAATAAGTTTGGCCTCCGGCGCATATTTCCTGATGGTTTTAAGATATTCTGGAAAGGCCGCTTCATATTCTTTTTCGCTGTGCTGCCAACCGTGCATGCCGTTGTTAAAATGAATGACGTCAAAGTTATATTGTGTTAAGACCATTTTAAGCTGGTCCAGTAACGCGGGATCAGAAATAAAAGCCGAGCTGCTGAGCCTTCCCACATACGCCTTGCCCGCAAGACGTTTTTCAACCTCAGGATAATAGGCGCGGGTAATGGAATCGCCGATCAGCAGCACGCGTGGCAGGTTGGTTTCATTGGCGTGAGAAATCCAGAGATCACACCATTCAATGGACTCTTTCGCTGCCGGCGGATATTCGGAGGCTTTTCCCATTCCGACAAATACAAAATTCACAGCGAAGAAAATAAATAGATAAAGCTTGGTCAGTTTCATCAGTGTTTCATCATGTAGAATACATTGAGGTTGCCACGTTTGATCGCATTGGTGACTGAGAAGTTGCCGCTGGCGTCAAAAGTGTTGGTGGCGATGGGGAGCCATGGGCCGGCCGCCAAGTTGGTGGTGCTCAGTACATAATAGGGGACATTGGCTATGCCGCCGTTCCCGCTAAAGATCAGACTGGTCCCCGATAGGCTCATGCGGGAGATCACCGCCGCAGAACTACCCGGGGCAAGGAGCTCGAATAGCCTGGACTGTGCCGGATTTAAGACAACATTGAATGAGTTGGTCACGGAGATGGCAGATCTATCCCACAAATTGAAAGCGACATAGCTTCCCGCGGGCAGACCCGCCCGGGCAAGGTTCACAGTGATATTCGTTGCACTGGAAGTGTAATTGAAAACGGCGACGTACCAATTGGCCCCCCTTTGCCATGAAAAAAGATTTGCGGCGCCGGTGCCGGTATTACCGTCAGCGGGAATAAATGTTTGGCCGCAACGGGCCACCGCGTTGATAAGACTGTTGGTCAAACCATAGTCCGCACCTTGTTGTCCGCTTGAACCAGTCAGATCATCTCCGTCGAGAAAAAGTCCGGTAACGGCGGCGTTAATGAGGCGGCTTTGATTCTCATTGGTGGTCGCACCGTAACCGTTGAAGACCATCATATCGGGGTCGTTGAATTGGTACAAATCATCAAGCCACCAGCCATAGGTGACCGAGTTCAGGGTGTATTCGGTATTGCTGATAAGGGATGTCCCGGCATCACAGGCAATCCGCCGGCTGTGGCCATATTGATAGGGAAAGAGGGGAGCAATGGATTCGCTGATGAACA
>Ga0206900_1039_pt1 | contig 12574 bp, 11 predicted proteins | sample Alteio_BWOrgHeat_46_FD_153235 | JGI IMG/M metagenome (GOLD analysis project Ga0206900, IMG submission 153235) | Enriched cells from forest soil in Barre Woods Harvard Forest LTER site, Petersham, Massachusetts, United States -... | ecosystem: Environmental > Terrestrial > Soil > Temperate forest >... | reverse complement strand
TTTAATATCTTGATCTTTATAAAAATCATTATATATATCAAAAAAAGGTGTTATAACTGAAGGATCAATATCACCACGTTTCGACAAAGCAGGAATTAAGCCGGTTGTTACAGCCTTGATTCCGCCAACACCTAATTTGTACTCCAACGTTATGTGCGCAACCTTAATATTTGTCATAATTCCCTCTTTGACGTAATAGTTAGTATAACAAGCCAGTTATACAGTGCCCATATTATATTCTATCTTTAACAAAATACTAGAGTCATAAGCTAGATAAAAATTAACTCTAAGTGTACACTCATGAATCTGTTAATTGTATGGGTGTCTGATGAAAATTTACAAAATACAAAAGTTAGTAATAGCATTGACATATGCACTGCTGTTTTGCAGTGGTAGTGTATTTGGAAATAGGCAATTTGCATATATGGGGGCAGACATATTATATAGTACTGTAAAATTTAAAAATGGATATGGTGAAACTGTATTTACAAATGATAGTGCAAACCAATTGAATTTTTTTATTGGTTATGTGTTTAAAGGATTTATAGGCTTTGAAGGTGGCTATGAACAAAATATAAATAACATTAATACAGTGACTGTTGCAGCGATGACTAGTGAGTTTGGGGTTAAAAATTTTACTGCGCTGGTTTCAAATGAATATCGTGCTAAATCTTCTATGTATGGAATTAATTTTAATTTTGTACCACAATTGCATATCAGCGATCATTTTGCCATAGTACCTGTGCTTGGATTTGCTTATTCACATACTAATAATACCTTGAATTTACAGCTATTTGATGGTGATCCAGCAACAATTTTAGAGCAAAATAATTATAAACTGCGTTTTGAAGAATCAAAGATTATACCAAGGCTAGGTTTAAGATTGCAATACATTTTTAACAAGATTATTGGCATCAGGGCGTCCTATATTTGGGAACAAACTAGTTTGCTACAACCGCGCACTACCAGAAGCATAAATCCAACTCAAACATTACATGCTAAGCTTAGCAATACATCTAGCGTTGGAGTTGGAGCATTTATCTTTCTGGACGGTATTGATCTAAAATCTCATTTAGTTGATCATTAGTAATGTTGGAGTTATATTGTTGCAAACATGGCAACAGATCGCTTTGCTTGTAATAATTATCTTGTGAGTTGGTACCATAGAAGCAATCTTCAAATTGTAGCGTACCGATCCCAAGTGCTTGGCTAATTTCTGGATCATCTTCTTTTATGTATTCGCGTTGACTAGCATTATTGGCACAACATAACATAGGAATCATAAAAATCATGCATATTAATTTTATGGTTAACTTAAGCTTCACTTAAATTTATATTCCTTTGTTTAAGCAATAGTGCTCTGATTGCGGCCATTATCTTTAGATTTATATAGTGCTTTGTCAGCTTCTGCCATCATTATGTCTTGATCTTGAAATTTAGGAAAAGACGCAATTCCAGCGCTGAAGGTGACTCTAAATGTTTGGTCCTCATAATAATGATTAATTGCGGCAAAGTGCTTTCGCAGGCGCTCTATGATGTTAAATGCCGCTTTTGCGGTGGTTTCAGGACAAATACACACAAGTTGTTCTCCGCCGTAACGACCTACAAAATCTGTGACTCTAACACTTATTTTTAAGAAATTAGCTAAAGTTATGATTACGCTATCACCAGTCAAATGACCATAGGTATCGTTAATATTTTTGAAATTATCCAAATCAATAATAATATATGAAAGTGGTGTATTATAACGCTTGCATAAATGCAGTTGTTCTGCTAGATATTCGTTAATTTTTTTATGCACAAACAATCCTGTTAAACTATCTTTAGTAATGCTTATGTTTGTATAACGTGATCGCTGTACTCGATTGAGAATAGAATCAAATAAATGTTTTTCAGTAATGGGTTTGGTTAAAAAAACATCAACTCCAATTTCGGTTGCTAAAAATTGTATGTTGACATCTTTTTCTGATGTTAATAAAATAATTGGTAATGTAAATAATGATTGATGTTGCCGTATAACTTTTATTAATTCAATTCCATTGTATTTAGGCATGGATAGATCTATAACTACCAATTCCGGATTAGTGTCTAAAATTCTATTAATGACTTGCTCTGAAATAGTTTCAACAAAAACTTTCAAGCCACCACGCTCCAAAATTAGTGAATAAAGATTTGCAAGTTGCAAGTCATCCTCTACTAGCAGAATTCTATATGGTTCAACTATATGTGCATTAGTAAGAATGTTTATACGTTCAAGTAACAACGATATGTCAATAGGCTTATTAAAGTAGGCATTAGCACCTTCTTTAATGGCTATAATACGATCTTCAAAACTATTACTGCGTGATATATAAATTATTGGACAAGTAAGTAACCACTCTTTGCGCAACGTCTGAATTACATTATAATTTTTGAACATTAAATTTGCAAACTCGGTATCAATGATAATTAACAGTGGCGTTGAATTTTGAATATTTGATGCTAAGGTTGAAATGTCACTTATTATTTTTACATTGCATCCAAAATATAATAATTGCCGTGACATTCCGAGCGAGGAGTCTTTATCTGTGTCTAAAATGTATACTAAATTAGTCTTGCTTAAGCTGGCAGGTATGCTAGGATATACCTGTATCGTATGTAGACTTGCTTCTTGTAATGAAATTAACAAATCATTGATCTTAGTTATGGATTCTTCATCTGCTATGCCATCATTGTTAATTTTTATCATGTCTAATTCTTGTTCAAGCTGTTTTGCTTGTTCACTAAGCTCGTGGAAGCCAAAGGTGCCTCCAGATCCAGATAGATTATGTGCTAGATTACGCATTTTTAATATTACTTCTAAACGCCATGCGCTAGTATTAAGTTGATTCCATATAAGATTAATTTCTGAAATTTTTCCAGGCAAACTTTTTATGTATTGTAACCGTGATTCTTGAAATTTTTTTTCAAATTTATCTATAGTGTCGCTCATTATTGACCTACTAGAAAGAAATGTTCATGCCAGTTCATATTCTACCTTAAAATGTAGTGCCGTCTGTGAAGGATAGACGTATTTATGACGGATTTGGTTTAAATTGGTATTTAATGTTAGGATTACACATCGAAAAAGTACAATAAGGGGCATAAAATGACAGTAGCGGTTGGTTCTAAAGTAGAAGATTTTTCGGCTATTAGTAATAAGGGTATTATTAATCTTAGAGATTATAGCGGCAAGTATGTTGTGATCTATTTTTACCCTAAAGATAATACGCCAGGTTGTACTACGGAAGCGATTGGATTTAGAGTTTTGTACCCACGATTTCAGTCTGCTAATGCAGAAATTATTGGTATCTCTCGTGACAGCGTTGAAAGTCACACTAAATTTGAATGCAAATATGAATTACCGTTTCCGTTAATATCAGATAGCGATAGTAAAATTTGTGAACAATTTGGCGTCATAAAGCAGAATTTTATTTTACAAGGAACTCCATTAGTTATAACTAGAAGTACGTTTTTAATAAGCCCAGAAGGTATTTTGCTACAAGAATGGCGTAGTGTTAAAGTTGCGGATCATGCGCAAGAGGTGTTATCAAGTATTGAAAAATGACTTCAATAATTCTAATATCGTTGGATCACTGATATTTATAAACTTTAGGTATACCCCGTGTTTTGCAAATTCTGCGGTGATTTGTAAATCATTTTTAAAATCGATACTAATAGTACTTAGCCGTTTTAATGTTTCATCTACTGATACCAGTGGATCTATGCCACGCATTTTTACTGCAAAATGAACATCGAAGTCTTTGTTATCGGTTACAATATAATGTTGCTCTACATTGACAAGTAATACAAGCAGAGCTTGTATTATGGGATCTTTGCTATTTTTAAGTTTATTAACAATTGATAAATCGGTACCAGTCTGGAACTCTTCAAGAACAATGATATTGTGCTTCATTGCATATTTTAAAAGTGCTCCAGAAATAGAATATATGGCTGCATTTTGGCAGCTACCCCAAAAATTTCTTGTATAATAATTAGATAATTTGGCAAATTTTTTGGCTTGTGCGACATTAGTAAAATACCATTGTTTATTTTCGTAATGCAGGGTATTAAGAATTTGTCTTATATCGTTCATTTGCAAATCATTGAGCAACAATCCGGTGTGCAAGTTATATTCAATACGATCTGCGTTCATATCAGGGTATGGCTGTTCAAGTGCGGTAAATCTGGGATTTTTAGGTGATATATCATCAAGTGTTAAATTATATTGACTTAAAATATTAGGTAATCCCATTTTCATCAAATAAATATGGTGGATATTATCTTGATATGATTCCGTATGATTATCTTGGGTTTGTAATATATAATCAGCTAAGTGTGAAAATGCTGTGTGTGAAGTATCGTGCATTAGGCCTGCGATTTGTTCTTCTATGCTTACATTGTAGCGTTTAAGTAATACATATACCCCTAATGAATGATCATAACGAGAGTAGTGCGGATATTTATTGCTGATATATATTAATGGCCCAGATTGATCTATATGTTTTAAGCGTTGTACGGTATCATGATTTAATAATTTTATTGTAATTGGATTTTGTTCATCTATTTTTCCAAATATTGTATCTACGATCTGTGCATGTATTGCAAAACTTATTAACGATGTTAAAAATATGCTAACAAATTTTTTAAGATTCATATTTCTTCAACTTTAATAATACATCTGGGGTTGCCAAATTAGCATCACGCAAGGCTTTCATAGCGCTTTGGCTAGCTCGATTTACTTCTATTAGTTTTGATATAGCACCTGATTTTGCAAATTGCTCTAGTAACGCAGGGCTATGCAATCCCAAGTCTATTAAACGTTCAAATAATAATTCATTTCTGGTTACATTCGCAAATTTTCTGGAACCAATTTGTGCAATGAATTTAGGCAATGGATCCATTCTATCATCAGGTCTTGGGTGTATAAATGCCACCATTGAATAACGCTCTACGTTTTTATTTTTACTTATTACACGATGTACCGCACTTTTATAAACACCATTAGTTATGTTTTGCAACATGTCACCAGCATTTATAATAAAAGCATTATCTGGAACTATTACATCAATCCATTCTCCTTGGGCATTTTTCACCTGTAAGCCCTCAGCAGTGGCCCGGGGTAGAATAGTAAATAAGTCTATATCTGTATGTGCTGCGGCCCATACTGTATCGGTAGGTGGGTTGGCAGGGTAGTGTATAGATCGAAGTAAAAAATCACCATGGCGCGTCATATTTGTTAAGAAATCACTTTTTTCGCCAATGCTTTCTGATAATGCACTTTCAATTACCGCAGTATATTGATCCAGCTCTTGAATTAACTGTTGCATTGCTAATGTAAAACTTTGATCTTCGGGCCAGATGTTGGCGGCATAATTATACTGGGTGCGAATTTGTTCTGGATATTCACGTGAAATATGATAAAATTCTTTATAATCTTTTTGCAACTGACCTTTGGCCATTTCGCTTTGTACGTAACCACGTTGACCATTTAGAGCTGGTTTTTGGCATTTAGATTTTTGTTGTGCTGGCTTGGCATAAAAATATTGTGCTGCATGGTAAGCTGTATCTAAGATTTTTGGATCAACTTTTGAGTTTATTACTGCGACAAAACCGACTGTTTGCATAGCTTTGGATAAATCTTGAATGAAAATATGATGTCGCGATTTAGAATAATAATCATTCATATCAATAACTGGAATCGTGGCGTCTAATTTGGCTTGTGCGATACCACTAATTATGAATAAAAATAGTACAAAAAATTTACGTAATTGTTTCATTTACGGCTCGTTTTGATATAATTGCTTTAATTTACACTATCCAAAAATACCGCACAAGTCCTTGTATTTTAGTATGCTATCTTTATGGCTTTAATTAGAGGGTATAAAATTATGGAATTCCCAACAGAGTTTGCAATTAAAGTTGTAGGCGCGCTTGGCAGTGATTTAGAAGAACTAATCGTGGCAGCAATACGTCAAAATAACGTTGATATAGAACGCACCAAGATAACCTCACGTCAGAGTAGCGGTGGTAAATATACTTCTTTTACCGTTACATTTACGGCAGAAAGCCAAGAGCAGCTTGATAATATTTATCGTGCACTTTCAGGTAATGATAAAGTATTAATGGTGCTTTAAAAGGTATAAAAAATGCAATATTGGCTAATGAAATCGGAACCAGAAACCTTTGGCATTGATCATTTAAAAGCAGCTCCTAACAGTACTTACTGTTGGGATGGGGTTAGAAATTATCAAGCTCGTAATTACATGCGTGATACTATGCAAGTAGGCGATCAAGTATTTTTTTATCACTCTAATTGCAAGACGCCAGGGATCGTGGGTATTGCAAAAATAGTAAGCCATAGTTATCCGGATCATACAGCGTTTGATCCAGAATCTAAATATTATGATCCCAAAAGTAGTCCAGACAAACCGCGTTGGTTTATGCGTGATTTAAAGCTGATAAAAAAGTTGCCGAATATCATCTCAATAAGCGCTTTGCGTGCTAATCCAAGTTTAAAAAATATGATGGTGCTTAGACCTGGCAATAGATTGTCTATTACTCCGGTTACTGCGCAAGAGTGGCGAGCGATTCTTGCAATGTTCAGTAAGAAGTAGTACTATACTTCCATTTTTTTGAAATGTTTAAGGCGTAGAAATGTATTATAGTGAATTACAAAAAAAATAATAGGAAATAAAATAGATACACTAAACAAAAATCCGAATTTTAAGCTGAAATTTTCGTCCCATAATGACTACTACCATACATCCAGTGAAGAGGAGAAAGAATCTTCAGGGAGTGATTCACCACCACCTCAGAAAAAACATGTGATGGGCTAGTTTTGTTAAGTTAATATTTTAACGCTAGCCTTATAGCTTTTAACTTTGCCGGTTCGGAAGTATTTAACTGCTGTGTCAACCTGATCTTTATGCACTGCAACATACGAATATAAAGCCCCGATATCGATTTTTCCTATAGAATTACCAGGTAATTTAGCGTCTTTACTCAGAGCACCAAGTATATCTCCAGGACGTATTTTCTCTTTGCGACCTATATTCAATCGCAAAGTTACCATATTCGGTGCAGGGGCCATTTCATCAGATATAGGCAATGCAGCTATATTTCTTAGATTTGCCGTCTCTTGTAAAGCATCTTCTATTGCGGTCAGTCTGTGTACATCAGCTGGTGTTACTATATTGAGTGCCAGACCTTTGCTACCAGCGCGCCCAGTACGGCCAATGCGATGAATGTGCACATCATGCTCAAATGCCAAATCATAATTGATAACGGCAGGCAGTTCTTTTATATCTAGACCACGCGCAGCGACATCAGTAGCTACCAAAATAGCGCAACTTTGATTTTTAAAACGTATCATTGCTACGTCACGTTCGGCCTGTTCCATGTCGCCATTTAGCGCTGTTGCACTAAAACCATCATCTAGTAATGTATCAAGTAACTGGTTAGTTTGTTCTTTAGTATTACAAAAAATAATTGTAGAAGTAGGCTTATAATGTAGCAATAAAGATTTTAAGACTGCGTATTTATTCGCACGATTCTTTGCTTGATAAAAAACTTGATCGATGTCAGGAGCGACAGAACTATCTGTTTCTACGACAATGGTTTTTGGATGTTGCATAAATTGCCGTGATAATGCTTTGATTTCTGTGGGAAAAGTCGCAGAAAACAGTAAAGTTAGACGTTGTTTTGGGCAAGCACTAATAATATCACTAATAGCGTCGAAAAATCCCATGTCTAACATGCGGTCGGCTTCGTCCAAAACTAAGGTTTGTAGCGTAGTTATTGAAAGTGATCCCTTGTCTAAATGTTTTTGCACCCGGCCTGGGGTTCCGACAATGATGTGTGGACTGTGCTTAAGGGAATCCAGTTGAACTTTAATAGGGATCCCACCTGAGAGATTAAGAATTTTAACATTAGGCAACAAACGTGCTAATTTACGTAATGCTTGACACACTTGTTCTGCTAGTTCGCGTGTTGGGCACAATACTAATGCTTGTACTGCGTAACTTTGAATGTTTAGGCGATTTAATAACGCCAGCCCAAATGCCGCTGTTTTACCACTGCCAGTCTTAGCTTGTGCGATAACATCGTGATTTTGTAGCATAAGTGGCAGGCTTAGAGCTTGTACTGGCATCATTTGCTCGTACCCTAAGAATTCCAAATTATTTAATAATTCTGCACGTAGTTTTAACGATGCAAAAGATAGATCGTCGGTTTGAGTATTAGATGTAGTATATGTCATGGCGATGCATCGCTCGAGTTATAAAAAGAAGGGCATTTTAGCACATTTTGTATATTTTCACAGCTAAAAATGCTAACATCATTAGCATGCCAAATACGCTACACAAATTCTTATTGCCATGTTCGAATCGATCTCGTTAGGCAACGTGATAGCTAACAAAGGGTGCTATTACACTCTTGCAAAACGAATTTATCCCTACTAGAATAGCCTGTAGGCATATTAAGTAGGGATAAAAATGGATTTGCTAACCAAAGATATAATTAATATATCTAATCCGTGGTTAAAAACAGGTGATTACGCACCATTACTACCGGATAATTTCCAACCGAGAACTCAGCTGTCTAAACTATTAGCCTATGAATGGGATGAATATTGCACTGTATTGGTAGGCCCACGCCAAGCCGGTAAAACGACTCTTGGCAAGGCATTGTGCCACCATTTGATCACCATAGAGCAACGTTTCACCACCTTATTTTATTTAAATTGTGATTTTAAAGAAATACGTGCGTGGCTTAAAAATATAACCTTCATCCAAGATCTAGAACGCGAATTTAATGTTCATAAAGCGATTATTTTTATTGATGAAGTACAAAGGTTAGAAGATCCTGGTCTTTTATTAAAAAGTATTATAGATTTGAAATCTCAATTTAAGATTATAGCGTCGGGCTCATCGCAATTAGAGCTTAAGAGCAAACTTAAAGAATATCTGACTGGCCGTAAAATTGAATCTATGGTCTTACCTATTAGCCGTCAGGAAGATCCAAACATTAATCTGAATAGTTGGCTAGTATATGGTAGCTACCCTAAAGTCTTACAAACTAATGATAAACGCTTTGTATTAGAATTAATATATAACGACTACATAAACAAAGATATCATAGAGATCCTCAAGGTTGGTAAACCAGCAGTGCTCGAGCAACTTATTGGGTTAGTTGCTCATAGCTCTGGTCAAATAGTCAATGAACATCAATTTAGCATAGACTGCAAAGTAAGCAATTCGGTGATTAGTAATTATCTAGATATATTGGAACATACTTACGTATTAGCAAAAATAACACCCTTTGCCGGTAATCTGCGTACTGAAATTACTTCGCGCCCTAAGTATTTTTTTATTGATAATGGTTTTAGAAATTACGCCTTACGTAATTTTATCGGTATAGAAAATAGAGTTGATATAGGTGCGCTAGTCGAAGGATCAATATTTCAGGAACTCTTAAAGTATAAAGTACAACACTACTTGGACTACAAAATTAATTTTTGGCGCACCAAAGCTAATGCCGAAGTTGACTTTGTTATATCACATGATCAAAAGATTTTACCTATTGAGGCCAAGTACCGTAATTATAAACGTTTTACTTTAAATAAAGGCTTTCGTTCATTTATTGATGCTTACAGGCCACATCATGCTATTGTTATTACTAAAAATTTTTCCACTACCCAAGAAGTAAACGGATGCTTAGTGCATATGATCCCGTTATCTAATTTAGGTAGCATGTTTACATTCATGGATAAAATTCTTCTATAATTTGACTTTGGTTAAAACGGAAATTTAAATTTAGCTGTTATCGCGTTGGCAATGTAACCTTGTCTTACTTGAAACTCATATACAAACTGCAGCCGTGTGCCATGATTCATATCAAAGGTGCAATCTGCGTCTAAACTTAAACTCAATCTTTCTGCGGCCGTAACAAACGCAAATGCTGCGCTACCAGATACAAAATTAGAAGTAGTTATTTGATCGGAGCTGATTACGTCATAACCAATCACTGCCCCCAAAATAGTACGCCCGTACAGCCATGACAAATTAGTTTTAACGGCGGCTTTGGTTCCAAGGCCTAACATTAATACATTATTAAAGCCGTTATTAACGTAAAGTGCTGCTGGGCTGCTAGTTGTTTCATAGTATGGTGGTGTATGAATAAAATTGTACTGCGCTGTTGCGTAGGGGATGATATTTAGACAATAATTATATTTAAAATTTTGCCCGTAATTCACGAGAAAGCCGCCTTGGTAGCCATCATAGCTTGAATTTACATTAAATATATTACCGGTGATAAGAATTCTTCTATTGCCAGAATTTGCATTTGTGGCCCCGCTTGCAATCCATTCTAAATAATTTTGTTGTGACTGGCCTAAAAGATGATTTCCATATAATAAAATATGATATCCAATTGATCTGGATTGCACGCCAGGGCTTAATTTGGTTTGCACTGTAGTCGTAGAGCGTGCAAAAGCACCCCCTAATAAATTGCGATTATTTATCTCTACGTCTATTCCTAATATTATACCGCCAGAGTAGGCACGATATCCAAAGTTGTTATCTTTTGGTGCTTGGTTGGCAAAACTGCCAAAAGGCCCGATCCAAAAGGCTTTATCAAGATCTATATCTCCTGCGACAAAGCCTGCAGTCTCGTTTTGTGCTACCTTGTTGCGTAACGCAGATATTCTGTGTCCAACTTGCCTAAATACAGCATCTTGTTTTCTTATATTTACGACTGAATTGTTTAAATCCGGGATCAATTGTGTAACATATGTATCTAGCTCTTGTTGCGTGAGCGCATTCCCTAAGGCGTTAACTAAAATAAATTGGCTTTGATTTAAAGGATCTAGCGACATAGCATTTATTATTGGACCAATAACAGGAACAGTGGGATTGAGTTGTCCTTTTACGAGTGTGATTTTTAAATTTGTCGCCGTTTGTGCACTTGTCCATGTATCCGCAATTGTATTATGCGGTAAATTGACTTGAGCAGCAGCAGGGGAGATCGAGGTCCCAGAAGCAATAGTCCATACATATACATTTCCAGCGAGTGCATCAATAAAATTCGAGCTGACTCCAACAGGATTGGCTCCAAAATCGATTGATCCAGCGGAGTTAATAAAACCGGTAATACTAGCATTGCTAATTACAAAATTAGTAGTACCGGTACTAGTATAGGAATTAAAATTAAGTGTATTTCCTGCAACTAATGTCCCTGCATTGGTTGCTGCAACAGTGGTATTTACTATGCCATTAAAAGCTCCTGTTGCACCGCTGTCGATATTAAAACTATTAGTTACTCCTGTAATCGTGCCATTAATTGTGACTGCACCATATTTTACGTTTACGGTTGGAATGTTGCTTATGTTAGAATTAATAGTACTATTAGTGCTTGGGTACGTTGTGCTGGTAGAGTCTGCGCCAAGAATTAGACTGCTGCTGCTCCCACCAATTATATTGCCTGATAAACCGGCATTACCAAATACGTATACGATATCGTTAACCGTTAGATTTTTACCGCTAGATATAATTAGATTGCCAGAGCAATTAATAGTATTGTTCAAGCTTAAATTTTCTAGAACATTTAGTGTGCCACCAACTGTTATTAAACCGCTTAAACCGATGCTATTAGCTATAGAACTATTCAACGTACCATTTACAGTAAGTGCGCCTAACCCAGTTACTATTGTATTAAAAGTAGCCGTGGCACCGTTAGCGATATTAAAAGCAGTATTTATGTTGCTTATCGTATGACCATTAGTGCTAAATGTCCCGGCATTTACATTAATTGTTGGGAACCCGGCAATATTTTGTGTTGCGTTAAACACGGTGTCTCTTGCTAAACGATCAAAAGAATCTTGGCCAGTAGTTAATTTTGATCCGCTTATATTATTGCCGCTAAAATTACCAAGTTTTAATAAATACAGATCCCCAGTTATACTGCCACCACCAGTAGTAGCTATAGAAGAAGTATTGTGAACGTTGATAGAGTCGAATGCTATAGTATTGCTCGTAGTTAAATTGCAAGGGTTGGCAGCACGCAACGAATCCTGCCCTACGCTAAGACTGCCAGTTGCAGTAACGTTGCCGCCGATGCTACCATTGCCAACAACATATATAGCAGTATTATTTGTAAATGATGCAAAATTTGATGGGGTAAATAAAGCCTCAATATTTACGGCTCCGGAATTTGTAAAAGCGCCAGTGCTAACTGCGTTGGCTACCTCTAACGTTAACGTGCCATTTACATTAACATTGATATCACCGACGATAGGCACGATCCCGGCAATTATCAAAGTACCATTTTGAATAGTAGTGCCGCCCTGATAATTATTGCTAACGCTATCCATGGTGATGGTGGCACTATTGGTAACATTTACATTGATACCAGCATCAAGATGTCCTATAGGCGCATTGGTATCTGCTTGAATTGCAAAGGCTATCGTTGCATCGGTACTTCCCACAAATTGCACCTGTGCGCCTTGAAATAAAAATATATCATTGGCGTAGTTGCTACCACCGACATTACCGCCTTG
>Ga0206900_1141_pt2 | contig 12717 bp, 11 predicted proteins | sample Alteio_BWOrgHeat_46_FD_153235 | JGI IMG/M metagenome (GOLD analysis project Ga0206900, IMG submission 153235) | Enriched cells from forest soil in Barre Woods Harvard Forest LTER site, Petersham, Massachusetts, United States -... | ecosystem: Environmental > Terrestrial > Soil > Temperate forest >... | reverse complement strand
CGTAGAGGCACAAAAAAAAATCCCGCCTGAGCGGGATTCTTTTTATCAACACCAAAAAAGGTTATTTCTTGGCTTTGGCTTTGGCAACCGGTGCTTCTCCATTTTTGGAAGCCTGTACTGCCAAGCGAATGTCTTGAGCAAGGTTTTTCAAATCTTGCATCCCTTTTCTCACCCGCGTCCCAGCGGCTTTGTTTTCTTTTTCATAAAACTTTTGGAAATCGCCTTCCATGCCCATTACGAGGTCTCTTACTTCTGAAAATCTGTTCATAGCTGTAAAAATTTTAGGTTTTTATTCATTTATAGGTTTACGTGCTAAAATTACATCTTATTTTTTAAACCAAACAAGCATTTAGCGTAAAAAATTTTATCTAAACCGCAGCAGCATACGCTGATTCGTACTTTTTAGCCTTAAGTTTTAATGCGCAAGCAGAAAATGCATTGAGGGTTTCCTCCACATCTTCAAGCGAATGTGCGGCTGTAGGAATTAATCGAATCATCATAACACCCTTAGGTACAACCGGGTAAACAACCACTGAGCAGAAAATGTCATAATTCTCTCTCAGGTCTATTATAAGGTTGCCAGCCTCGTTCTGGGTGCCGTGCAGAAAAACAGGTGTCACCATGGTATTGGTATCCCCCAAATCGAACCCACGCTCCCTCAAACCGCCCTGTAAGGCATGTACAATGCTCCACATTTTGGTTCGCAGTTCTGGTTTGTTGCGCAATAGCTCCAACCTTTTCAGATCACCCAATACCAAAGGCATCGGAAGCGACTTGGCAAAAATTTGCGAACGCATATTATATTTAAGGTATTCGATCACGTCTGTGTTGCCGGAAATAAAGGCACCGATACTTGCCATGCTTTTGGCAAAAGTGGAAAAATAAAGATCGATACCATCTTGGCAGCCTTGCGCTTCCCCGGTTCCTGCACCGGTGGGGCCCATGCCACCAAATCCATGTGCATCATCCACCAATAGCCTGAAATCGTATTTCTTTTTCAGTTCCACGATTTCGGCAAGTTTGCCCTGGGTACCACGCATCCCAAAACACCTTCAGTAATGACCAAAAGCCCTCCTACTTTTGGATCAAGGATGTTCAAGGCACGTTTGATCTGTTTTTCCAGGTTTTCTATATCGTTATGTTGAAAAGTATAGCGCTTGCCTTGGTGCAACCTCACCCCATCAATGATACAAGCATGTGATTCTGAGTCATATATAGCAATATCATGCCGGGTAAGCAATGCATCTATGGCGGAAACCATGCCCTGATACCCATAGTTTAATAAATAGGTATCTTCTTTTCGAACAAATTCTGATAGTTCGCGCTCCAGTTGCTCGTGATGGTCGGTATTTCCGCTCATCATGCGTGCACCCATTGGCGAAGCCAAGCCCCACTCAGCAGCTGCTTCGGCATCCACACTGCGTACTTCAGGATGGTTTGCCAACCCCAGATAGTTGTTCAAGCTCCAAACAAGTTTTTCTTTGCCCCGGAATTTCATCCTGGCACCGATTTCACCGTCCAGCTTTGGGAAAGTGAAATAGCCATGAAACTGTTTGGCATGCTGCCCCAATGGGCCGCGGTTGCTCAGTATCTTTTCAAAAATATCCATTTGTAAGTATTCTAAGGGTTAATCTTAGGGCAAAATTAACTTAATTCTGCCGTAATCTCAAACTTTCACCCGGCACGTATTATTTTGTCCTGAGGCAATAATATTCTATATAATAGTGTTACCTTTGCAATTTATTTAGTATGACACAGAAAAGAAGCGTCTTTCTTATACTTCTTATCGCGGCATTTGGTATTCTCAGCAGCTGCAATTCTTACCAGAAATTGTTGAGGAGCAACGATATAAACTTAAAATACAATTCCGCACTTGAACTTTATAACAAGGCAGATTATCAACGAGCGCTGCCGTTGCTTGAAGATGTCTTTAAGTTCTATATAGGAACCCCACAGGCAGAAACCATCAGTTATATGCTGGCTTACAGTTATTATAAGCTTGGAGAATTTACATTGGGGGCATTTCAGTTCAAGAATTTTGCTGAAGGCTATCCCCTGAGCGAACATGCCGAAGAAGCCAATTATTATTATGCTTACTGCCTCTATTTGGATTCGCCACAAAAAGACCTTGACCAAGGCAGTTCTGTGGCCGCGATCAATGCCTTCCAGCTATACCTGACCAAGTATCCCAACAGCAAACATGTAGATGAATGCAACAGGAACATTGACATACTGAGCAACAAGCTGGAGGAAAAGGCAGTTGACAATGCCATACTTTATTATACCATAGAAAACTATAAGGCGGCCATCTGGGCCATACGGAACGTATTGGAACAATACCCTTCCACCAAAGACAGGGAGCACCTGGAGTTTATCATTGTCAGGTCCTCCTATTTATATGCAGAGAATAGCGTAGACAACAAAAAACTGGAACGATATACCTCTACCGTTCAATACTATAACGAATTCAAGGAAAAATTTCCCGCTTCAAAATATGATGCAGAACTGGCGGTTATTATCAAAGAAGCCAATTTGCGCATCCAACAACTTAAACCCATTAGTAAACATGAGCAATAATCAAATCCCATCAGAAGTAATATCCAGGGACCTTAGGAATCTCGAAAACAAAACCGGGAATATCTATCAGTCTTTGGTAATCATCGCCAAACGCGCCAACCAAATATCTGCTGAGCAAAAAGAAGAGCTGCACGGAAAATTGGCTGAATTTGCGCCCAGCACTGATAACCTTGAAGAGGTTTTTGAAAACAGGGAGCAGATCGAGATCTCTACCTACTATGAAAAACTCCCAAAAACAACCATCGTTGCCACTGAGGAGTTTACCGATAACAAGATATATTTCAGGATGCCGGTAGTGGACCCTGAAAATACGCCAAAGGAATAGCTTTGAAAATCGTTCTGGGTGTCTGCGGTAGTATTGCTGCTTATAAAGCGGCGACGTTGACCCGTTTGCTTGTTAAAGACGGCCATGAGGTAAAAGTCATTTTGACAGATAGCGGCAAGGCATTCATTACCCCGCTTACCTTGGGTACCTTATCCAAGAACCAGGTTTATTCCGGCCTATTTGATGAAAAGACAGGAGAATGGGTGAATCATGTTGCTTTGGCTCATTGGGCCGATTTGTTGCTTATCGCCCCGCTTTCTGCCAATACTTTGGCAAAAATGGCCAATGGTATGTGTGATAATCTCCTATTGGCAGTTTATTTATCAGCTACTTGCCCTGTTTATGTGGCACCCGCCATGGACAGGGACATGTACCTTCACCCTTCAGTTCAGGCCAACTTGGTTACCTTGCAACAGCGGGGCCATCATATCATCCCTCCCGGAGAGGGCGAGCTTGCCAGCGGATTGGAAGGTATCGGCCGTATGGCAGAACCTGAAGAAATATTCGACGAGGTGAAAAAAAAAAGCCCTGATCCTTTAGTACTTGCTGGATATCGTTTTTTGGTGACTGCCGGTCCTACGTTTGAGCCAATAGATCCAGTCCGGTATATCGGCAACCATTCCTCAGGTAAAATGGGTTTTGCCATAGCAGAAAGACTTGCAGATATGGGTGCCGAAGTAATATTGGTGGCTGGCCCTGTGCATCTTTCCATACATCACCCGCATATAAAAAAGGTAGATGTACAAACTGCGGAAGAAATGTACCAGGAGAGCGTCAAATATTTCCCAGAATGCAAGGGTGCCATATTGGCCGCTGCAGTAGCGGACTTTAAAATGGAGCATGTGAGCGACCAAAAAATAAAGAAAACCAGTACTGATGACGGAACGCTTACCTTGAACTTGATAAAAAACAAGGATATTTTATCGCATCTGGGTACTATTAAGCAAGCAAATCAGTTATTGATAGGGTTCAGCTTGGAAACACAAAACGAAATGGCCAATGCCCGGGAGAAGATGCTAAAAAAGAACTGCGATATCATGGTCCTTAATTCCCTCAGGGACCCGGGGGCAGGTTTTTCAGGGGACACAAACAAAATAAGCATCCTGGCAAAAAATGGGGAAACGGTAGATTATCCGGTGAAACCCAAAAATGAAGTGGCGGCAGATATCGTAGAATTTATGACAAGACGTTATTTTTGAAAAGACAATAACGATAAACAAAAGAAAAAATGAGAAGGATAACCTTCATAGCCTGTACGATGACGATCATACTGATGCTTGGATGTTTCAAAACAACCCAAGCTCAGGAATTCAACGCTACGGTGAGCGTATTGACGCCAACCATACAGCTTACCAATAAAGATATATTCAAGAACCTGGAGATACAGGTAAAGGAATTCATGAACAACAAGCACTGGACCACTGATAATTTTTCGGCGGCAGAGCGGATCGAATGCAGTATTCAGATCACGATCAACAGCTATTCCGGCAATGATTATACCGCCAATATACAGGTGGTGAGCAGCAGGCCCGTATATGGCACCAACTATAACACTACCCTATTCAATTTCTTGGACAAGAATTTCATATTCAACTATAAGCAGTTCCAGGCCTTGGACTACCAGGAAAACACATACATCAGCGAACTTACCTCGGTGCTTGCCTACTATTCTTATATAATGTTGGGTTTTGATTATGATTCATTCTCAAAATATGGAGGGCAGAACTTCTTTCAAAAAGCCCAGAACATTGTCAACTCCGCCACCAGTAGCACCGGACCCGGCTGGAGTGGCATGGAAAAAGATGACCATAACCGGTACTACCTGATAAACAATATCCTCGATGAGCGCTTCAAACCTTTTCGGGAAGCTTTTTATAATTATCATCGCCTGGGGCTGGATTATATGGCCGAAGACAACGAAAAAGGCCTCAACAAGATTATTGAAAGCCTGGCCACCATGGCAGAGATGAGAAATTCATCAGTATCCAACTTTGTGCTAAGTCTTTATTTCAGTGCCAAATCCATTGAGCTGATTGACCTGTTTTCTTCTGCCTCATCTGATAAAAGGGAGAAGGCAAGGGACATCCTGGTGGTAGCCGACCCGCTGAACGCAGAAAAGTACAACGAGAAGCTAAAATAGGTGCCTTAAGTTGCCTACTTGCCGAGCCCTTACTTTTTATTAACAGCTTATCAATTTCCCATCTCCATCTATAAAAATTGATGTAAGTTTGGGTGGTAAACCACAATGCTAGCCCATCTTAAAATAAAGAATTACGCCCTGATTCAAAGCCTTGATATTGACTTCAAAGCAGGTCTCAATATCATTACGGGCGAAACAGGAACTGGAAAGTCCATCCTGCTCGGCGCGCTGGGGCTTATCCTCGGCAACCGGGCCGAAACCTCCTCGTTGATGGACCCTGAAGCAAAATGTATCGTAGAGGGACGGTTTCAAATTGGCAATTATCCTTTGGAAGGCTTTTTCAAGACAAATGACCTTGATTGGGACGAGAATACCATTTTGAGGCGGGAAATAAGCCCAAATGGAAAATCCAGGGCCTTTATCAATGATACCCCTGTAAATCTTGGCCTATTAAAAGAATTTGGGGAACGCCTGGTGGATATCCATAGCCAACACCAAACGCTGCAGTTGGCAAATCCAGGTTTTCAGGTTTCGCTGCTGGATGCTTTTGCGCAACACAAAGATGTGCTAGACCAATATGCAAGCCTGTACAAGGAGTTCAAAAAGGCAAAAAAGGAACTGACTCAACTAAAAGACCAAGAAGCCCAATCAAAAAAAGCATACGATTACAATACCTTCCAGCTAAATGAATTGTTGCAGGCCAACCTACAGCCTGGCGAAATGGAGAAATTGGAGGAAGAACTGGTGCTATTGACCAATGCCGAAACGATAAAACAGGTTTTGCAGGCTGCCATCTTCGAATTGTCAGATGATGAGCGGAGCATCAACAACCAATTGGCCTCATTAAAAAAGCAAACAGGTTCCATAGCAAACCTACACCCCAGGCTCGAACATATATATAAGAGGTTGGAAACAATATTGGTGGAAACCAAAGATATATATGGGGACATTGAACAGTTCCAGGACACCATTTCGGTAGATACTGCACGGACAGAACTGTTGAATGAAAGGATCCGTATCATATCTCAACTGATGAACAAGCACCAATTGAAATCAGAAAGGGAATTGATCAACTATGCCGATGAACTGGAAGCAAAGGTGTTGGAAGATGAATCGCTATCCACCAAGATTGCTGAAATTGAAAAGCATCAGGCTCAATTATCCATTCATCTGAATTCTTTGGCCTATACCCTTTCCCAAAACCGTAGAAAACACGTGAACGACCTATCAGACAATCTAGCAGCCTTGCTGAGAAATGTCGGGATACCTGAAGCAACAGTAAGGATTGAACTTTCTGAATCAGATGCGCTGAATGAATATGGGAAAGATGAAATAGATATCCTTTTCAGTGCCAACAAAGGTGCAGAGCCGATGCCGGTGAGGCAAGTGGCATCAGGCGGGGAACTTTCCAGGTTTATGCTCTGCTTTAAGTATATATTGGCAGACAGCATCTTCCTCCCTTCTATTATATTTGATGAAATTGATACGGGCGTGTCTGGTGAGGCCGCCATTAAAACAGGGCAAATGATAAAAAGGCTTTCTGCCAACCATCAGGTCATCTGCATTACCCATCTCCCGCAGGTAGCTGCCATGGGCGATCATCAATATGTGGTGTACAAAACCGTGATGAACGATACTACGGTGACCCATATCCGGCCCATAAGCCAGGATGAGCGCGTGGAGGAAATCGCCAAGATGATTGCAGGGCACAAACCCAGTGCCGCTGCCATAGAAAACGCGAAGGAACTGCTGAGTTACTAAGTCCCGATACCCATTCTTCAATTCCAAGCCCTAACTTTGCCCGAAACAAAAACCAAGTTATGGCAAACAATATATTGAAAGGTAAGAAAGGGATCATTTTCGGAGCGTTGGACGAAAAATCCATAGCCTGGAAGGTGGCACTCAAAGCCCATGAAGAAGGGGCTCAATTTGTATTGACCAATACAGCGTTGGCACTGAGAATGGGTACCATTAATCAATTGGCAGAGCAATGCGGTGCCAAGATCATCCCTTCTGATGTTACCGTGGTGGAGGAACTGGAAACCCTTTTCAATGGATCCATGGAAGCCTTGGGCGGCAAACTGGATTTCGTGCTGCACTCCGTAGGCATGTCACCCAATGTGCGCAAAAAAAGACCTTACAATGATCTGAACTATGATTTTTTCTTGAAGACGTTGGATATTTCAGGCATATCACTGCACAAAGTGCTACAAACCGCCATGAAACTGGATGCGATAAACGAATGGGGTTCTGTAGTGGCACTTACTTATATCGCATCTCAAAAGGTTTTCCCGGATTATAGTGACATGGCCCAGGCAAAAGCAGTATTGGAGTCTATCGTACGAAGCTTTGGCTATCAGTACGGTGTTGCCAAAAAAGTACGCGTCAATTCAATATCCCAATCCCCTACCTTCACTACGGCAGGCAGCGGTGTAGGTGGATTCGATGCTTTCTATGAATATGCCAATAAAATGTCCCCATTAGGCAATGCCTCTGCTGAAGAATGTGCAGATTACTGCATTAGCCTATTCTCTGATTATACCAAAAAGGTTACCATGCAGAACCTGTTTCACGACGGTGGATTTTCTTTTATGGGTATCAGTGAATCGATCATGAATGCCATGAATCCCTAGGCTTTTTTTTAGCGCAAAATATTAAGACATGATGTGAACAATGCCGGCATTTTTTTGTTGGCATTGTTTTTTTAGCATAAGTTAAAAGGGGCCACCCGACTCATGCCGAAAACCTTAACTATTTTTTCAGTCAGAAGCCAACAGAAAAGCTCCATATTGCCAACATCATTCCAGATGTAATATTTTCCTGTTTTTTGTAGCTTTTTAACTATACTGAGATAATCCGAGGCCCGCCATATTCAATGAGTGAGGGGCACAACTACAAGATAACCAACCATCCAATCCAATTTATGTCAAAATTGTGGCTCGATCTCCTGTTTTTCTCCCTATCGTGAAATTTGGAAGACATATGCCTGATTTTGGAAAAGTTAGCCCAATTATTACATGTGTCACCAAAGTGAAACAATTGATTTGCATTGGGGAGCATGGATGGTATAGTTTTGTCATCGTTGAATGAGGGCCGATAGAGCTGGAAACTCTGAAGGGATTTAGGCCCGATGTTCTGGGGAGAATATCATTGTGTACAACATTTTTGATGACATGACTGAAAACTGTTAATAAATTACTTAATAAACTCTAAAACCTTAAATCGTTATGAAAGCAAAACAATTACTCACGTGCGCCATCGTATCTATGATCGTGTTGTGCGCCAACAAAATGCAAGCCCAAAGTACCACAAGTCCTGACACCGTATGTGCAGGCAAAACTGGCGCTTCGTACTATCTGACCAAAACACCGGGCTCTACCTATCATTGGGTGGTTCCAAACGGTACCATTACCTACGGAGCAAACACGGACAGCATCGTAGTAAGCTGGGCATCTACCTCAGGGACAGACACCGTTGAAGTAGTGGAAGTAAACGCACACGGTTGTATTGGCGATACTCAAAAGCTTGCCGTATATCGCATGCCTTTACCTACTGCAGCACTTTCAGGTGTTGATAGCCTCTGCTACAACCACACTTCTTCATTCAATGTCAGCTTTACAGGCATAGGCCCATGGAACTTTAGCTATAGTGATGGCACTACCACCACTCCACTAACCAACATTTCTTCTAACCCGTACACAATAAGCACAGGTACGCTTACTTCCAGCAAAACATACACATTGACTGCCATAAGCAACAAGTTTGGTTGTGTGGGTTCAGTGAGCGGAAGCGGATCGCACCATGCAGTGGTGAACCCGAAACCTACTACCTCTGCCATATATCATAACTAAGGCTCTGGTAATTTAGATGTTAGGTATTTGATATTGCTTTAATTTGGCAATCTTAAGGTATCCCATGAAATTATTGTGCTGCATATTCATATCCACTTTTTTGCTGGCATTCGGCAATAAGAGCTATTCACAGGCCATTGACACTGTGTGCTATTATGCTCAGCAAAAGGTTTACAGGGTTGTGCCTACCCCGGGCTCAACTTACTACTGGACTGTGGAATGCGGCACAATAATTTCTAATAACTTACACGCTGATTCCGTTGTAGTGAGTTGGTGTCAAAATCCTGGGATATACCAACTGAGTGTGGTAGAGAAAACAAAAGCAGGATGTTGGGGAGACACCGTTAAAACATGGGTGCAAGTGGAAGGGAAAAGAAACATGGTGATCAGCGGCCCCAAAGAGTCTTGCGCTGGTGACCCCATTTGGCTCACATTGGAGGCCGGCGGCCAGGTGCACTACTTATGGAGTACCGGGGAAACGGACTCCGCAATATTGGTGAGGCCCGTGCAGACCACAATGTACAGCGTAATAGGGTATAGCCGTTGCAGCAGGGATACAGGATTTATCACCATACAGGTACACCCCAAACCCAAGGCAGATTTTAGCTTTAAGCCCAAAAACCCGATAGTGGATGAAAATGTGTTCTTCCATTACCTGGGTACAGGTGCCACGGATTGGACCTGGTACTTCGGAGATAAAAACGATATTACAGGCACGGTCACAGATCCTGAGTTTACCTTCAATGAAAAGGGAGATAAAACAGTGACATTGGTGGTACGGAACGAGTTCGGATGTACCGATACCATGTCTTACAAGGTGCATGTCACCTTCGATTCAAAAATATTTATTCCAAATGCCTTTACGCCTAACAGCGATGGCAACAACGATGGATTTAAGGCCATTGGCTTTAACCTCGAAAAAATACATACCCAGATCTATAACCGATGGGGAGAACTGATCTGGGAAGGATTCAACGTAAACGATTCTTGGGATGGCACTTTTAAAGGCGCCCGTGTGATGGAAGGGGTATATATATACCAAATTGATGCCCAAGACAAAGAAAAGGAACATTATTATCTGAGTGGCAATATCACGGTACTCTATTGATTTCTTAACAACTTGAAGCTCAAAACAAACATAACAAGAATACGGACTAAGAAGGGAAGTCTGCCAAGGGCATTGTTTGCAGCCCGGCCCGCTACCCTGCTCATTCCTATGTGTTTGTTTGTGGATGGCATCGAGGAAAGGAATGCATATAGTGATAACAGGAAGGTTACTATGGGAACAAAAACTTTAGTGAAGGCCTTTGTATTGGTGCTCTTGGTTTCATTCTTCTCCATAGGAAAACTGAAGGCCCAAAATGACTTGGCAAGCCCTACAGCCAACATTAAGACAATTCCTGTAGGCTCCATCGTGATCCCAATGGACTCCCTGAACTACTATGGCACGACAACCAAGTTGTTCAATTTGAACACCTATGGATTGTTAATTACTTTGTTGGACAACAGTATCGCCATACACTGGTTCATCAAAGCGGGCAAATCAAAGGATGGGATTGATTTTACGGCAAGTATCCAAGAGTTTGCCCCAACCACCGGATCTACTGTAAGCAAAAACCTCCGGGCTGGCCCAATGGTCATCTACCCGAGTGATTCGACGGGGGCATGGGCGATTATTCACACTTTCAACAATACCGTGGCTTCAAGCACGACGGGTCGTACTAAAACCAAGGTGAACGCCTACAGGACTACTTCTGCGGTTTCAGCCGACTTAAGATATATTTTGACGGAAACACCCACAGTGGCTGTCTTGAATGATGGTGGTTTTGCATCAGTACAGACCCAATTTTTTGTGGATGCAAATGTGCCAACTTCCAATTATTCTACCATTCCTGGTCATAACTGTATGAGCGGATGTTATACCATTTGCACCCAACCTCACAATACCACGGCAGTAGTAGCCAACCTGGACAGTATCCAAAGCTTTTTGAACCAGGGTGGCAATTTTTTCGCAGAATGCCGGGGTTTGCTCAATTATGAAAACTTTACCCCAAGCGGGGGCACACCCGGTTTTTTCCAAACCACGGAAGGCATTACCCTTGATAATAAAAACACTACCCTCACGTATCCCAACCCCGATGTTGCCTATAACCAGTTTCTCGGTCAATTTGATGCTACTAATATTGGGGGAGGGGAACAGACATGGGTGCTGACTCCGGCAGCGGGCAGCACGCCAGCATCTACCTTTAAGAACAATGGATATATCACCGTGGCCAATGGCACGCCCGGAAGTGGTTCTTTCAAGATACCACATTATTCAGCTACCGTGGCCAAAATATTGTCCAATACGGTAGCTGGTGGGATGATGTTTTATGCTGGGGGGCATGATTTTAGCTCTTCATCCGGCAGTACCGTTGATTTCGTGAATGGTGAAAGGATTTATTTCAACGCGGTCCTTACGCCATGCGGTGCCAGGACATTTTGTAGGGGATTGTTTTTTAATATTGACCTAAGTGTTACCCAAACAGCTACTACTCCCTGTTATCAAGATACCGTTACCTTTACTGTCGTTGCCAAGCACAACGGACCTTCTGTAAAAAGTGCCACGGGCGTGGTAGTGAAGGATACCATACCCGCTGGGTTTACCTATGTGAGTTCCTCTGCCACCATTGGCTCCTATAGCAATACCACACATCTATGGACGGTAGGTTCCATCAGTGTCAATGATTCTGCCATTTTATACATCAAGGCGGTGGCACAAACCCTCACACCCACTAAGCTCACTGCCTATGTTGACGGCACCCAATATGACACATATAACAACAATGATTCAAATTCTGTATATGTGTCAGTGAATCCCGTTCCGGTGGCCTCGGTAGCTTCGAATAAAACTATTTGTTCGGGTAGCTCGGTCTCTATTGGGGCCACCGCAGTGGCAGGCCATACCTATGCCTGGACAAGCTCACCTTCTGGGTTTACTTCCACTTCCTCCAATCCAACTGTTAGCCCTACAGTAACTACGATATATAGCATGACGGAAACGATCACTGCTACAGGTTGTCACAAAACGAATACAGTCACGGTTACCGTTTCTGCCTTGCCTGCTGCACTCACTATAGCCAGCACCTCCATTTGCACAGGTTCTTCCATTTCTATCGGTGGCACATCCGTATCTGGGAGCACCTATTCTTGGGTGAGCAGTCCAGTAGGCTTTACTTCCACAGCCTCCAATCCATCTGTTTCGCCTACGGTAACAACCATCTATACCCTGACGGAAACCAATGCTGCTGGATGTATAAAATCCAATACAGTCACCATTACGGTAAAATCATTGCCTGCTGCCCTGGCAGGGAGCAGCTCAGCCATTTGCTCCGGTTCATCCATTGGTATTGGCGGTACGGCTGTATCAGGCAGCACTTATGCGTGGGTAAGCAGTCCGGCAGGCTTTACTTCAAGCTCGGCCAACCCAACCGTTAGCCCGACCGTGACCACTACCTATACTGTGACGGAAACAGGCAGCAACGGTTGCCAAAATTCAAATCCTGTAACGATAACCGTCAATCCATTGCCTGCCGCAACGGTGGCAAGCAACGCTGCCATTTGCATAGGTGGTTCTACATCCATCGGAGCTTCTTCAACGGCTGGACATACCTATTCCTGGACAAGTTCACCCGCAGGGTTCACGTCTACTTCATCCAATCCTTCGGTATCCCCTACCGTTGCCACGACATATACCTTAGTGGAAACGATCACGGCTACGGGCTGTCACGCATCCAACAATGTTACGATTAGCGTGAACGCGTTGCCAGCTGCAGCCACTATTG
>Ga0206900_1206_pt1 | contig 12832 bp, 7 predicted proteins | sample Alteio_BWOrgHeat_46_FD_153235 | JGI IMG/M metagenome (GOLD analysis project Ga0206900, IMG submission 153235) | Enriched cells from forest soil in Barre Woods Harvard Forest LTER site, Petersham, Massachusetts, United States -... | ecosystem: Environmental > Terrestrial > Soil > Temperate forest > O... | reverse complement strand
CGCAGGAAATCGCGCGCACGCTAAACGACGCGGAGGGGATTCCGCTCAAGGTGGTGTTCAAGCCGGTGCTGAAATCACCGGAGGAAGTGACGGCGGTGTTTGAGGCGGCCAGTGTGGCGCCGAAATGCGTGGGCGTGATCACATGGTGCCATACATTCTCGCCGTCCAAGATGTGGATTAACGGCCTGAAACTGAATCGCAAGCCCATCCTGCACCTGCACACGCAGTTCAACCGCGATATTCCGTGGTCGAGCATTGACATGGATTTCATGAACCTGAACCAGGCGGCGCACGGCGACCGTGAGCACGGCTTTATCATGAGCCGCTTGCGCCTGAATCGCAAAGTGGTGGTGGGATTTTGGCAGGAGAAAGCTGTCCAGGGAAAAATCGCCACGTGGATGCGGGCAGCGGCGGCGTGGAACGACTGGCAAACGGCGAAGTTCTGCCGGTTTGGCGATAACATGCGCGAGGTCGCGGTGACGGAAGGCGATAAAGTGGCGGCGCAAATGAAATTTGGTTTTGCGGTGAACGGCTATGGCGTCGGTGATTTGGTAAAAGTCATCAATCACGTCACAGACAAGCAGATTGATAAACTGGTTGAGGAGTATGAAGCGACGTACAAGATGGCCACGGACTTGAAAAAGGGTGGCGCTCGACATAGCTCAGTGCGCGAAGCGGCGCGAATTGAACTTGGGTTGCGCGCGTTTCTGAAGAATGGCGGATTTAAGGGTTTCACGACGACGTTTGAAGATTTGCATGGCCTAGCGCAATTGCCAGGGCTCGCGCCGCAGCGGTTGATGGCGGACGGCTACGGTTTCGCCGGCGAGGGCGATTGGAAGACGGTGGCGTTGGTGCGCGCGATGAAGGTGATGGCGACGGGCCTCGCAGGGGGCACGTCGTTCATGGAGGATTATACGTACCATTTGCAGCCTGATAACAAACTGGTTCTCGGGGCGCACATGCTGGAGATCTGTCCGAGCATCGCGGACGGCAAGGCATCGCTCGAGGTGCATCCGCTGGGCATCGGCGGCAAAGCGGACCCGGCGCGATTGGTTTTCAATGGAGCGACTGGCCCGGCGTTGAACGCAGCATTGATGGATTTTGGGAATCGCTTTCGCCTGCTCATCAACGAAGTGGATTGTGTCGCGCCGAAGCAGGCGATGCCCAAATTACCGGTGGCGCGGGCGCTCTGGAAATGTCGTCCGAATTTCGAGGACGCATGCACGGCGTGGATTTATGCCGGCGGCGCGCACCATACGGGCTTTAGCCATGTCGTCACGACGGAGATGCTCGAGGATTTCGGCGCAATAGCCGGGCTGGAAGTGGTGGTAATCGACGCGGACACGAAGATCCGGCAGTTCAAACATGAGCTGGCCTGGAACGATGCGGCGTATGGGTTGAAGAGCGGCTGGGTGTCTTAAGATTCAATTGTATGAGCCAATATACTATCGGCCTCGATTACGGCACCAACACGGTGCGGGCGCTCATCGTAAATGTCGCGAACGGCGATGAAATCGCGAGTGCGGTTTGGCCTTATGCGCACGGCACGCAGGGAGTGATTCTGGCGCGAGATCCGAACCTGGCACGGCAGCATCCCGCCGATTATCTCAAAGGAGCGGAAGTCACCATCAAAGCGGTCCTGGCAAGCGCGAAGAAGAAAGTTCGTAATTTTACGTCGGAGCAAATCATTGGCATTGGTGTGGACACGACCGGCAGCAGTCCGCTGCCGGTGGACGCGGAAGGGCAACCGCTGGCGTTTAATAAAAAATTTGCGAACGAACCAACAGCCATGACGTGGTTGTGGAAAGACCATACCAGCGTGGCGGAAGCGGCGGAGATTACGGAAACGGCACGCAAGATTCGCCCGCAGTATCTTGCCAAATGCGGCGGCACGTATTCCAGTGAATGGTTTTTTAGCAAAATTTTCCGCTGCCTGCGGGTCGCACCGAAAGTTTTTGATGCCGCTTATTCATGGATTGAGCTGGCGGATTACGTTCCGGCGGCGCTTACCGGCACGGAACACTTGAGCAAACGGACAGTGGGTGTTTGCGCTGCGGGGCACAAGGCAATGTGGAACGCGGGGTGGGGTGGTTATCCTGACGAACAATTTCTTTCCAGGTTGCATCCCAAGCTCGGCAAGTTGCGCGCGCGTCTGTGTGAACGGGTCGCCAGCGTTGATAAGGCCGTCGGCGGACTTACGGCAGCCTGGGCAAAGCGTACGGGATTATCTGCGGGCATTCCGGTCGCGGTGGGTGCGTTTGACGCGCATTTGGGCGCCGTCGGCAGTGGAGTTGCACCGGGGACGCTGGTCAAAATTATCGGAACGAGTACCTGCGACATCGCGATTTGTCCCAATGGCAAAAAGCTGGCGGACGTGCCCGGGCTCTGCGGCATTGTGGATGGTAGTGTGCTGCCGGGCTATTTTGGTTTGGAAGCAGGACAGTCGGCCGTCGGTGATATTTTCAATTGGTGGGTGCATTACATCCAGCCGTATGGGGACAAATTATCGCACAAACATCTTGATGCGGAGGCGATGAAATTGAAAGCGGGCGAATCCGGTTTGCTCGCGCTGGATTGGAATAATGGTAATCGAACCATCCTGGTTGATCAACGGCTGACTGGTTTGCTGGTGGGCCAGACGCTTTATACGTCGCCGGCGGAGATTTATCGGGCACTGATCGAAGCGACGGCCTTTGGCGCGCTGACGATCATCAATCGTTTCGAAGAGTACGGCGTCAAAATATCGCAGGTCGTCAACTGTGGCGGCATTGCGGAGAAAAGCGCCATTACAATGCAAATTTACGCGGACGTTACAGGACGTCCGATGAAGGTTACCGGGTCGTCGCAGACGTGTGCGCTTGGTTCCGCTATCGCGGGTGCTGTCGTGGCCGGAGCGCATAAAGATTTTGCAGCGGCACAACGCGCGATGGCGTGTTCCCTGCCAAAGATTTATAAGCCGAACGCCGGTGCGCATAAAATTTACCGTGAGTTGTACATGCTTTACAAAGACCTCCATGACGCTTTGGGAACGAAAGGCTGGAACGGCAACTTATATCATGTGATGAAGCACTTGATTGAAATCCGGAACCGTGTGAGAAAATAATTTATGCTCGAAGAGTTGAAAGCCAAAGTGTGCGAAGCGAACCTGGACCTGGTGCGCAAGGGCCTGGTCATCGAAACCTGGGGCAACGCCAGCGGCCTGGACCGCGCGCGCGGGCTGATGGTCATCAAGCCGTCCGGTGTGTCGTATGACATCATGAAGCCGGAACACATGGTCGTGGTTTCGCTGACCGACGGAAAAGTGGTTGAAGGCAAGCTCAAGCCCAGTTCAGATACGGACACGCACCTGATTCTTTATCGTGCGTTCAAACACGTCGGCGGTATCGTGCACACACACAGCTTGTATGCGACGGCGTGGGCGCAGGCGCAGCGCGGTTTGCCCAGCTACGGCACGACGCAGGCGGATTATTGGCACGGCGACGTTCCCTGCACGCGCGTTTTGACGGCGAGCGAAATTAAAAATGATTACGAAGCGAACACGGGGAAAGTCATTGTCGAGACGTTTAAGAAGCTGAGGCTTGATCCGTTGCATCATCCCGCCACGCTGGTGGCGAGCCATGGGCCGTTCACGTGGGGAAAAAATGCAGCGGAGGCGGTGCATAACGCGGGCGTGTTGGAATTTATCGCCCGACTGGCCAGCGAGACGTTGCGGATAAATCCGAAAACGAAACCGATGCAATCGGTTTTGCTGAGCAAGCATTTCCTCCGGAAACATGGGCCGAACGCCTCTTACGGCCAGAAATGACAGCTGGCCGTTGTGATGAAATGAAAATTTTTCTGGCCTTTGTTACTTTTATTATCGTCGCTGCAAACTTGTTTGCGGCCGATACCAACCAGCCGGCGCTTTATCTCGATACCAATCAACCGGTGGATGCACGCGTTGCTGATTTAATTTCCCGACTGACGCTTGAAGAGAAAGCGACGTTGCTGAATCACATTGGCCCAACGGTCGAGCGGTTCAACATCCGCGCCGACCAGTGGAACCAGTGTTTGAACGGCGTCCAATGGGACCGGCCGACGACGCTTTTTCCCATTTGCCTCGCGATGTCGGCAACTTGGGACACCAATCTGGTTCGCGAAACGGCGAGCACTTTGTCCGATGAAGCGCGCGCGATATATAATATTTGGCATTTGGACCCAAATGCGCCGGGCCAGCACAAGGGGTTGATTTACCGCGACCCGGTCATCAACATCGAGCGCAATCCGTATTGGGGGCGCAATCTCGAATCGTGGGGAGAAGATCCGTATCTCACCGGACGCATGGCGGTGAATTATGTTCATGGACTGCAGGGCGATGATCCGCATTACTTGAAAATTGCCGCAACGCTGAAACATTTTGCAGTCAACAACGTGGAAACCGATCGCCAAAGATTAAGTGCCACCGTGCCGGAGCGGATTCTACACGAATACTGGTTTCCGCACTGGCGCGATGCCGTGGTGGAAGGGCAGGCACAATCAGTCATGGCCAGCTATAACGCCATCAACGGCACGCCGAATAATATCAATCATTGGCTGCTGACCGACGTTTTGAAAGGTGACTGGGGCTTCCAGGGCTTTGTGGTTTCGGATTTGGGCGGGGTGCACACGATGGTGCAGGGCCATGAGAAAAACAAGATGAGCTACGAGGACGCGGTCGCGCAGTCGCTGATGGCCGGTTGTGATTTTTCTGATAAGGAATTTCAAGACAACATTCCCGCGGCCGTACGAGACGGAAAATTAAGTGAAGCGCGCCTGGATGATGCGGTAACCCGTTTGCTTCGCACGCGGTTTCGCCTGGGGGAATTTGACCCGTTCGACAGCGTTCCCTATAGTAAAATTTCTCCCGATGTGATTAACAGTGCTGAACACCGGGCGCTGGCTTTGAAAGTAGCGCAGGAATCTATCGTGCTGCTGAAAAATGAGAACCATTTTTTGCCGCTCGATAAGAATAAAATCAAAACCATCGCCGTTCTGGGGCCGTTGGCGGACCGACTTTTGCTCAATAATTACAATGGTAAGGCGCCGGAATGTGTGACTGTATTGCAAGGAATCAAAGATTATGTCGGGCCAAATACAAAGGTGCTTTATGGTGTCGGCGGTGTCGTTTTAAATGAGCCAATCGATAAAACGGAAGAGTTACAAAAGGCGATCGGACTCGCCCGTCAGGCTGACGTGGCAATTGTTTGTGTCGGTACCACGTCCGCGATTGAACAGGAGGGTAAGGACCGCAAAACACTGGCATTGACCGGCAGCCAGGAAGCACTGGTCGAAGCCGTTCGTGCTGCGAATCCGAAAACCATTGTTGTGGAGATGAGCGCCGGGCCGCTGACCGTCCCATGGATTGCCAAAAATGTCCCCGCCATCCTGCAGGCATGGTGGCCGGGAGAAGAAGGTGGACATGCCCTTGCGGATGTGTTGTTCGGCGATGTCAATCCCGCGGGCCGCCTGCCGCACACGGTCTATGCGAGTGAAACACAAGTCCCGCCGGTGAGCGATTACGACGTGACGCACGGTTTCACCTACATGTACCTGAACGGCGCGCCGCTGTTTCCCTTTGGCCACGGTTTGAGCTATACCACGTTCAAATATTCGGATTTGAAATTATCGACGAAAAAGATTTCTACCGATGGCGCTGTTCAAATTCAATTCGACGTGAAAAATACCGGCTCGCGCGCCGGTGACGAAGTTCCGCAGCTTTATGTTCACCAGGAGAAAAGCAATGTGAGAGTTCCAAGGGAAGAATTGCGGGGTTTTGAACGCATTCATTTAGAGCCCGGTGAAACCAAAACAGTGGCGTTTACGTTGCCGGCGACAAAATTGGCGCTTTGGGATGAAGCGACACATGGTTTTATCGTCCAGCCGGGAAAATTTGACATTTTTGTAGGCGCTTCCTCCGCCGATATCCGGCTCAAAAACAAAATCTCCGTGCTTCCCTAATTTCGGCGGGCCATGCAACTTATTCGCGCGAATGACCCGTAAATCCGCCAGGCCCGTTGCCAAACACCTTGGCGCTATTCCGAACCGTCTGCAGCTGGCCGGCGGTTGGATCGACCAGCCGTTTGTCTCGCGGCATAACCTCAAGCCTCCCGGTTCGATGGTCGTTGTGCAAATTGAACCGGATTTTCGCCCGATGGATCGTTCCGGTATCGCCAGCGGTACGCGCGCCGTGGCAACGAAACATTGGAAGGGCAAGGTGCCAAACCGCCCGTACGATGAACTGACCCGCGAACTTTACGAGATCGAAAACAAAGGCAAGACCGAGCCCAGTGGGTCGCAGGACATGATTGGCTTGGTTTATCCCGGCGTAAACCGGCTGGATTACGATTTTAATCACGATGGCGGCGTTTTTCCGGCGCATATCGAATCCTGCAATAATTCGAAGGTCGCAAGGTGGCTGGAGCGAGTGTTGCATCTCATCGCCGTTGAGCCGCGCCCGGAACGTTACAGCCCGCTGGGTAAAAAAAATCTTCAGCCAAAATGGGTCGCCCAACTTGGGCAATCTGGAAAAGACTGCTACGATGCCATCGTGGCCATGGATGCTAAAGCGCTCGGAGCGTCGCTTAACCTGACGATGAAGTGCTGGGAGACATTGCTTCCGCATGTCGTCCGGCATCCGCTATTACGCGTGGATTTAATGCCGCTGCTTGCGGCCTATCAAAAGCAATATCCTGGCGCGATGTATTCCGGCTGCGGCGGCGGTTATTTAATCGTGGTTTCCGAAAAGCCTGTGCCGGGAGCGTTCCAAGTCAATGTTCGTACCGCTTCAAAATGAGTTCGGCTGCACAAGTTATCGTTGCTGGCGGATTCGACGACATCCGGTCGCGCGATTTGCGTTTCCTTGAGGAGGCTTCAAAATTGGGCGAACTGATGGTCTTGCTCTGGCCCGATGCCACGTTGCAAAAACTTACTGGCAAGGTTCCGAAATTTCCGTTGGCCGAGCGCAGTTATTTCCTCAATGCCGTCCGTTATGTCTCTAAAGTCATTGAGGCAGATCCTTCCATTGATTTCGATTCTCTCCCACCGGATTTCCATACGGCTATTTGGGCGGATTACGAATCCACGACAAATTCAGCCCGTGAAAAATTCGCGGCGAACAACAAGATCAATTATCGCATTTTCAAGACTGCTGAACTGAGTGGTTTTCCTGAACCGTCGCCGATGCCTTCCACGCCGGGCCGGAAGAAAGTTGTCGCCACGGGCTGTTTCGATTGGTTTCACTCCGGGCACGTGCGATTTGCGGAAGAAGCTTCTACTTACGGCGATTTTTATCTGTGTCTGGGCAGCGATGCCAATGTGCGGTTGCTCAAGGGCGAAGGCCATCCTTTGTTAAGCCAGGAAGAGCGACGTTATGTGGTTGGTTCAATCAAATTTGTGAAGCAGGCGCTTATCACGACGGGTTCCGGCTGGCTGGACGCTGATCCGGAAATCCGGCGTCTCAAGCCGGACATTTATATCGTGAATGAAGAGGGCGACAAGGGTGGAAAGCGCGAGTATTGCCAGAAGCTCGGCATCGAATATCTCGTCCTGAAGCGCATACCCGCTAAGGGTCTGCCCGAGCGTTCCAGTACGGATTTACGGGGATTTTGATGGTGGAGCGAAGTCGGAGTCATAGCCAGATTTGGTGATTCAATCGGGCGTGGCTTTTATTTAGCCTGTCGTATCGCCCGACCTACTATGAACAACGCCGGAGTAAAATTTGCTTTTCTTTTCGCGCTCTGCCTGACGGCAAGAATTTCACTTGCTGATAGCGCCATCCCTCTTGCCGGTGAATGGCGCTTCGCCCTCGACCGCGACGATGTTGGCACTAATGAAAATTGGTTCGCGAAAGATCTTGCGGGTAAAATCCAATTGCCCGGCATTCTCGAAGCGCAGGGCTACGGCGATGAAATCAGTATTTCGACGCCCTGGGTGCTGACGCTTTACGACCATTTCTGGTATTTGCGCGCGGATTACGCGGCCTATACGAACGCAGGCAACGTAAAAGTGCCATTCATTTCGCAGCCGCCACGGCATTATCTTGGCGCGGCGTGGTATCAGCGTGATATCGAGATTCCTTCAGGCGGGAATGATAAGCGTGTTGTGTTGTTTCTCGAACGGCCTCACTGGAAAACCACTGTGTGGCTCGATGATAAGGAAGTTGGCTCGGACATCAGCCTCTGCACGCCGCATGAATATGATCTGGGCCTCGTGCCGCCGGGCAAACACCGTCTGACCATTCGCGTGGACAATCGCATGATTCTGCCGTATCGCCCGGACGCGCACAGTGTATCGGATTCACTCGATGACGCGTGGAACGGCATCGTTGGGAACATTGAACTGCGGATGACGCCGCCGGTTTGGATTGATGACGTTCAAATCTTTCCCGACCTCGAGAAAAAATCTGTCCTCGTTACGGTGCGAATTGGAAATATCACCGGAAAAGCAGGCTCGGGAACGCTTTCACTCGGTTGCGCTCCCGGGAATCCTAACGATACCCAGAGACGGCAAGTGGTGATATTAATTCCCAAAAAAATCGACTGGAATACAAATGATACCTCGTTCCAATTTTCGGTCCGTGTTGCTAATGATTATCGGGTTTGGGACGAATTTTATCCCAATGAGCAATTTGTTGATCTGGAACTAAAGGGAGAACAAGTCGATGAATTTCGTGAAGTGTATTTTGGCTTCCGCGACTTTCACGCTGAAGGAAACAAATTCATCCTCAACGGCCACCCCATTTATTTTCGAGGGACCCATTTTGGCGGCGATTTTCCACTAACCGGATATCCGCCAACGGATGTCGCATCGTGGAAGAAAATTTTCGAAACCTGCAAGAGCTATGGCCTGAATCACATGCGGTTTCATTCCTGGTGCCCGCCCGAAGCAGCGTTTGAAGCGGCGGATGAAGAGGGTTTTTACCTGCAAATCGAATGCGGCATGTGGAATTCCTTTACGCCCGGTGACGCCATGGAAAAACAGCTTTATTCAGAGACCGAATGCATTATCCGGGACTTTGGAAATCATCCTTCGCTCATGCTGATTTCCGCGAGCAACGAGGCGCATGGGGACTGGATGCATGTTTTACCTGCCTGGGTGAAGCATTTTCGAGTAGAAGACCCGCGTCATCTCTATACACCAGACACCGGATGGGCGCTGATTGATTCTCCGGATCAGCCCATCAACGGTGGCGCGGATTATTTGGCCATTGCCCGTGTCGGACCGAATCGCTTGCGCGGCGAGACCGGCTGGTTTGGGAGCGATTATGGCGATTCTATTGCTGGAGTAAACGTGCCTATCATCACGCATGAAGTCGGCCAATGGTGCGCGTATCCCGATTTTGACGTTATCAAAAAATTCACCGGTTTCATGCAGCCGGGAAATTTTGAAATTTTCCGGGATTCAGCCACCGCCCACGGCGTTTTGGAGCAGGATAAAAATTTCGCCTGGGCCTCGGGCCGATTCCAGCTCGAATGTTACAAGGAAGAAATCGAAGCCAATCTCCGCACGCCCGGCTTAGGCGGGTTTCAATTGCTCGACCTGCACGATTACACGGGGCAGGGAACGGCGCTGATTGGTTTGCTCGATCCGCTTTGGGAGAGCAAAGGTTACACCACGCCGTCCGAATTCACGAAATTTTGCAACACCGTGGTCCCGCTGGCATGGCTCCACAAACGCGTTTTTACTACGGACGAAAAACTGACTGCGGATATTGGCGTGGTGAATTTTGGATCGGAAACGTTAAGCAATTCTTCTGTCCGCTGGGAAGTCCGCGATGCCAATGGGAAAGTAGTTGATAGCAGCCCTTCCAGTTTGGAGCAGAATATTCCCGTGGGTTTTAAGGGCAAATGTCTCAATTTCAACATGGGTTTAAGCAATTTGCCCGCGCCTGCGCAATACAAGTTGGTCGCCATGGTTGATTCGAAGGACAAACAATTCGAAAATGACTGGAATTTCTGGGTCTATCCCGCGCAAATCTCCGGCGCGGTTCCGGCGGATGTGCTCGTGACTAGTTCGTGGGACGATGCCAAAAGAAACCTGGCTTCAGGTGGGAAGGTTTTGTTTGTGCCACGTAATGCTGATTTGAACTGGGACAGCCCGCCGCTGGCACGTGTGCCAATCTTTTGGAACGCGCTGATGGGACCGACCTGGGGGCGGATGCTGGGGCTTTGGTGCGATACGAACCATCCCGCACTCGCCGAATTTCCCACCGAACCAAACTGCGACTGGCAATGGACAGAATTGTTGCGCAATACCCGGGCGATAAACCTGGACGGATTGCCGCGCGCGTTGCAGCCGATTGTCTGGGCCATTGACGATTGGAACCGGAACTACAAGCTCGGTTTGATTTTTGAGGCCACTGTCGGCCCGGGCAAATTAGTCGTTTGCCCGATTGATTTGAGCAACGCGAATCCGGTTGCACAGCAATTGCGCCGGTCACTTTTGGATTATATGGGCGGCGTAAAATTCCAGCCACAAACCGAAATCTCGCCGGCTGATTTCGAAAGCCTGCATTTCGACACGCGCATTATGCATCAGCTTGACGCGTCGGCCATGGCGGATGGCCATCGGGCTGATGAAATCATTGATGGTGATCCAAATACATTTTGGTCGAGTGCTGATGCGCGCGGTCGTGGCCCCAAGCATCCGCATCGAATCGAAATCAGTTTTCCAGCGCCGGTTGCGATGGATGGATTGATAGTGATGCCTCGGCAAAACCAGCGTGAACACCAGGGGGACATTCGTGATTATAAAATCGAAAGCAGCGACGACGGAACGAACTGGCAGGAAATCGCCAGTGGGCAATTGGCTTCTACCTTTGATGAGCAAAAAATTTCTTTTGGAAAAACCGTCACGGCCAAAGAACTTAGGCTGACGGCAATTTCAGGTTTTGGCACGGACAACGCCGCGGCGCTGTCCGAATTGGCGGTTATTTACGCCGGGCCAAAAATCGCGGACAATGCCGCAACGGAAATGGAATACAAAAATGTTCGCACGGCATCGCCGGACATTGATGCCGGTGGCGGACCGGCAAAGCCAAACCGGCAATAGTGATTTCAGCGCAAATTAAATTTATGAGACACTCGTTTTTTTGGTCGGTCATCCTCCTTTTCGCGGGCCTTATCCCGCTTCAGGCTGCGCCTCTCGAGATCACGATTCAAACGCCACCGCCTGCGGGGACTGGCTATTTTGAATTTGGCACGGCCAAAAATACCAATGGTAACGAAATTTCTGTCAACAGCCGCAGCCCGCTATTAAATGGCCATCCCTGGTTTCCCGTCATGGGCGAATTTCAATATTCCCGCGTTCCCGAAGGTGAATGGCGGGATGAATTGTTGAAAATGAAAGCAGGCGGGGTGGATATCGTCTCCACCTACGTTTTCTGGATTCACCATGAGGAAATCCAGGGCCAATGGGATTGGACGGGCCAGCGGGATTTGAGGAAATTTATCCAGACGTGCAATGAGGTCGGTTTGAAAGTCATCGTTCGTTGCGGTCCATGGTGCCATGGCGAAGTCCGTAACGGCGGGCTACCGGACTGGGTAGTTGCTCATAAAGATTGGAAGTCCCGTTCGACAGACACCAACTTTCTCGCTGCGGTAAAAATTCTCTATTCGCAGATCGCCAATCAATTGCAGGGCGAGCTTTGGAAGGATGGCGGCCCGGTCATTGGCATCCAGGTGGACAACGAATATGGCGGTTCCCCGAAATATTTATTGGCTTTGAAGCAAATGGCCATTGATTCCGGCCTGGACGTCCCGCTTTATACCAAGACCGGCTGGCCGGCCATGCGCACGCCGGTGCCGCTTGGCCAATTGCTGCCGCTCTTCGGCGCGTATGCCGATGGTTTTTGGGAACGCACGCTCATCCCAATGGATCGCGATGCCTGGGAGAATTTTACCTTCAAAATCACGCGCACCGACACGGGCGTTGGCGACGATGAATTGGGAAATCGCACGTCCGGGGACACCGCCGGCACGGAAAAATATCCCTATCTTACCTGTGAAGTTGGCGGCGGCCCGGCGGGTTGCACCATTTCGGCTTTCACTCTGAGCGAAACGGCTTTTACCTTCGGCAAATCGAGGCGATGAAAGGCGCCGTCAGCCCTGCCCGAAAATTTTGGGGGCTTCGGGAACGCTTCGACATCGAGATTTTTTGGATTATCGCTGGAAACTTTTAAAACGCCGCCGTCCACCACCAGCCCGGCAGGAGAAAGAAATACGTACTGGTTGCCGGCGACGCGTTTTTTCAAAAGGTTTAAGGAATCAGCTTCACTCAGCAGCACAATTCCCAGGTAATCGCCATCTGCATACCGCAGCACGATCGCGCCTGCGCGTGAGGGCTTTACATTGCGGACGATAATGAGTCCTTTTCCCGTCGCCAACTGCCCACCCATAGCATCAATTGAGCCGGCGGGCCATTCGCTCGCGTCAAAAGCAAATTCCGTTTCAACCCCGGGTGTTTGCGCGAAGAAAATTGTGTGCACCCGGCCGCTTTGAATCTGACAGATTGGCTGAGCGGTCGCATAAACCAGCCTTGCGTCGCCCAGATCGAGATTGAATGGCCAGAAGAAAAATTCGTTCCCGGGGATGGTCGCCGGCTGAGACGGGAAGACCAGGCTGCCTCCGGCCAAATTTAGTTTGAATTGAACATTGGTTTTGGCCGGCATGAGTTGGAGCCGTTGATAGTTGTTTACAAAAATATAGCCGTTGGTCCCATCCGAACGAACCGCCCATCGCAACGTGTCGAGGTCATCCTTGTTTGCCGGCCGGGAATCCGGCAACGTCGCCGGCATTTGGGCGAGCGCCGGGCCAAA
>Ga0206900_1205_pt1 | contig 12882 bp, 9 predicted proteins | sample Alteio_BWOrgHeat_46_FD_153235 | JGI IMG/M metagenome (GOLD analysis project Ga0206900, IMG submission 153235) | Enriched cells from forest soil in Barre Woods Harvard Forest LTER site, Petersham, Massachusetts, United States -... | ecosystem: Environmental > Terrestrial > Soil > Temperate forest > O... | reverse complement strand
AGCCGCACCATCGGAGGACCGCTGACGGTGTCCAACGGTATTGACACCTGGACATACGTCACAGGGATGAAGGAGTATACGAAGAAGCCCGCGAGCGCCAGTGTGCAGGGCGATTTAGGTTCCAGCCCAGCGGCCAGTGCCCTTATGATCCAGGGCAAGGCGAAGGATGCCAGGTCGCTTGGCGACGAAGATGTAATGGTCGAACGTATCCCATATCGCTGTCATGTCATCCAGGCCGACGACGGACGCGGCAACCACTACAAATATTGGGTCGATGACAAGACCTATCTCATCTTGCGCACCGAGATGACCGGCGAGAGCCCCGCGATGCCGGGCATGTCGCCGATGCGGATGACCCAGAGCACGGTCGTGGAATCGTTGAAGATTGGCGAACCGATCGCGGATGACCTCTTTACCTTCACGCCGCCAGGCGACGCCAAACTGGTGACGCAGTTTGGAGGCGGGAGCGGGCCAGGCGTAGGCGATCAGTACGTCGGCAGGAAGGCCGCGGATTTCGCGCTGCGCGATTTGAACGACAAGTTAGTCCGGTTGTCGGATCTGCGAGGTAAGGTCGTCGTGCTGGATTTCTGGGCCACATGGTGCGCCCCGTGCCGCGAAGAAATGCCCGATCTCGAAGAACTCCAGAAAGGAAATAAAGATGTCGTCGTGCTCGGCGTGGATGTCGGCGAGGACGAGACTCAGGTGAAGAAATTCGTCTCGGAAAACCACATCACGTTCACGATTCTCCCTGCAGGTCAGGACCACATGATCGAGGACTACGGCGCACATGGATACCCGACGACCGTGGTGATCGATAAGAGCGGCGTGATCCGGTCGTACTCGGTGGGTTACTCGCCGGGCGGCGACAGTAATTTGCGGGCGTCGATTGAGCGGGCCGGTAAGGGCGCAGCTGTTGTCGCCCCTTCAGTAGAGACGTCCGGCGAAGCGAATTCCCGCTTGCCGGACCAGCCGGCGGCCGCACCTGTCCCTGATCCGAAGACGGCGGAAGAAGCATATTATGCGGGCGCGCGGCTGATCCGCGAGCACCGCACGGACGAGGGGATTCGGCTGTTGGGCCGCGCGATCGCGATGAAACCGGATTGGGCGTATCCGTGGTGGGCGCGCGGGCAAGCCAATTATCAGCAGAAACGGTACCAGGAAGCGATCGAAGATATCAGCAAAGCGATAGCGTTGCGTGGCGCGATACCGGGCTGGTACAACGAGCGCGGTCTGGCATATTCATATTCCGGACATCATGAGCGCGCGATCCCGGACTACACCACAGCGATGGAACTGGCTCCCAACGTAGCGGGTGCTTACAACAATCGGGGATGGGCATATCTGTCGCTGGATCAGCCGGAAAAGGCGCTGCCGGATTTGAACCGTGCGATCGAGTTGACTCCGGACTACGTCAAGGCGCACGAAAATCGAGCGTCAGCCCACTTCAAGCTGAAGGAGTATCAGGATGCCATTGCGGACTACACAGCGGCGATCGAACTGGCGCCAACGCAGTCGCAGTATCAGCAGCGGGCCGAGGTGAGAGCCGCGATGGGGGATCAGGAAGGAGCGGCGGCGGATCGCAAGCAGGGAGCCGAATGGAAGAAGCCTCCGGCGCTGGGCGGGGTGATGGGAGGAATCGCTCCGGCTCCGCCGGGTATGGCGCCATTGCGACCGTCCGATCCGATTGACGAAAGCCTGGCCGCTCCGGAGTTGAGGCTGCCGGCGAACGAGGCTGTTTTCAATTCGTATCCGCGTAAGACGGTTTGTGAATGGAAGGCGTCGCCAGGAGCGGCGTCTTATATTCTTCAGTGGGACTATCAGTCGCGTGGCGTGTGGCGTTCGGATCAACTGAACGGAGAAGGCTTGGGCTACCCAGTCCAGGGAACAACCTACTCCTTCGATTTTGTAGGCGCGCAACCCGGCCGCTGGCGAGTGTGGCCGGTGAACGCATCGGGCGCCCGCGGCAAACCCAGCGAATGGCGAACGTTCCGCTATACGAGATAGGCGGATATTTCGCCGAAAACCTCCGCCTTATGGAAATGGGTGCGGGACCCAGTCAGGAATCCCAGGATCTGTTCCCTCGGATTTTTGGCCTGCGATAAAACGCGCAAGCCTGGGATGCCCGAAGAACGGCGCGGAAGGAACACAGAGCGGTACGAGTTCCGGCACAAACACTCGGCAGGCGAAAAGGCCGGCATCGCGGATTTCCGGTGTAGTCAAGTCAAATGCGACGGGAGTGATTCCCATAGCCGCACACCGATCAAGCAGGACCCTCAAGCGCGCACCCTCATTATTAACGTCCGGGGCATCCGGAAACTTACGCGCCGACAAACTTGTATTCTGCAAAAACCATTCCACGTAGCCGGCGTTTAACGGGTCGGCATAGAAGCGGATGTTTGAGTCGAAATCTTTAAACTCGGTAGCCCGAGTGGAACTCTCCATTGTGGCAACCAGCAATTTCACGAACGGCCGCCCCTGCCCCGCTTCGATCAACGCTTTGCGCGCTGCGACTCTAACGTCCAGAGCGCAGGCGGCGCTAAGGATGAAGAAGCATGATCGCCCGGTCCTCTCCACGACCGTAGCGCCCACAACAGGCACGTCACCATTGATGGCCAGGTCATGGAGACGGATTTCCAGCCCTTGTTTCCGAAGCCACCCTGACGGCCCCAACAGGTCCGTTGGATCGAGGTCCAGCAAGGGGGGAGGGAGCCGGGCATACCAGCGGATCATGACAGCATCTCGTTCGATCGATTCCAGGATTCCTTTCAGCAAGGCTTCTTCGACCGACGTAGCCACGGCGCAGCCAGAACTCGTGGAGTAAAAACAAGGCGGCATTTCGTCGGGAGAATGAGCATAACCGAGTGAGACGAGTTGCCCGGGCACGTAGGTAGGCGAGCCATCCAACAAGTCGGTGCCTTTGACCCAACCGATCCGCCTCGCTTCCGTGAATTCCCCGTAAGCGAAGCCTTTCGAGCAGAGCTGTTCTCGCGAGAAATGTGTGAGAGTTTCAAGGGGAACCGGTCTATGACCGCGGTCGAGAAGCTCCCTGTAAGACAACAGAATTCCGTCGGAGCCCTCGTAGGCAAAGGCCGCGTACCGTTCCAGTAACTCGCCCATGGCCGCATTTACAGCGTCGGCTAGTTTGGCGCCGGCGCCTCCGGCGCGCGGGTTCAACTCCTGCTCATAGCCCAAAAGCCGGCCAAAGGAGGTCGAAATCGGAGAGACGTTGTACAACTCAAAATCGTCTGGATCCCTTGCAAGGGAGTACAGCGCCTTTGCCAACCCTAGTTTGGCCCCCCAAAAGGGTAACCATCGCTGGTGAACGTTAGTTGGCCGAGCCGTCATTAGCCGGTCGCGAAACAGTGCGTGTGGTCAGCAGGTGTGAGAAAACATTGAGCCGAGGGGCATCAGTGCGCGGTGCGCAATCGGGACAGCGCGGTAATCGCAGGACCGGCTCTCGTTGAAAGGTTAAGTTAAGCCGGTGCACCACGAGAAGGTTATTGACACTGAACCCGCGCCCGTTCATGACCGCGACGACTTCGTGCGCAAACAGAGACGAGATCAACGATACCCAGGCGCTGGCCTCGGGACCTGCCAACCAGGGTGCGGGAACCCGGTAAACTTTGATGCCTGGTTCGGCGAAAATATGTTTTGGGTCGCTGGCTCCGGCGAACAGGCGCCTCCGGAAGCAAGTAAAGCAAGCGGTTTGGCCAGGCAGAAATGTCGGCCCCACCCATCCTTCGTAACCGTCGAAACATACCAGCGACCATGGCACACCCAACTGCAATGCCGCTCTGTTCAGTATGGCGAGTTCCTCCGGCTCGAACGAGTCCTGCGCGGCAATCACCCAGTCGTGACCTCTTAACGCTTCGGTCCACCCTGATTCGCTGGTCGGCCGGGCAAGCTGCGTCTGGGGCGTCATTCCATCGTTGCCGGGGAGTTGCCCCACGATGTCAACTGCCTGAGCGATGGCGGCTTTCGCCACCGATGAGCTTTCGATCACGGTGAGGGACGCGCAATGCATACCCGCCAGGAAACGCCGGACAGCTTCTCCCAGCACTCCATGGCCGACAATGCCTACTCGAGCGTCGGTTATCGGCTTTCGCAAAACCGGGATGAAAGCGCCGCGGCCTTCGTTTAATATCTGCGCCTGGCCATCGCATTCGATAACTCCGCTCTCTTGCAGTTGCGGAATCAGCTCACGGAGTACTTCGCTTTCGGCGTCGTTCCAGGGGCGGTTGCGAGCTTCATCTGACGAAAGGATTCTCGCGATTATCGGCCCCAGTAGTCCCCGTCGTTCAGGGTCGGATAGAACCAGTGACTTGCCGGTTGTGGCGCCAGTGCGGAATTCGACGTCGTCTGGAGTCGTTACAAAGATTCCAAACACGTCTTTTACGTGAATCGAGCTGGCTGAAGGCAGCGGATCACAACTGGCCATCGTCTGATCCCTCCGCCCGCTCATCGCGCATAGAGCCTATAGCCATAGCCGTGATTACGGCATGATCAACTCCGTCGATATCGAGGTAGGAATGGATCTCGTCATCGTAGAAACCGCCGATCACTACGTGCCCAAGTCCAAGGGCAACCGCTGTCAACCCCAGGTTCTGGCACGCACAGCCGGCTTCCAGCACACAGTACCGGTATCCCCGGGGTCCATATTTTGCGCGCGCGCGCCAGAACTTACTCGAAATGAAGAAAAGCGCCGCGGCTTGTCTGATGTCTACGACCTGGGGATGAATTGGAAACGCGGCAAACAGCGCGCCGAAGTCCCGGTCACTGAGAGGCCTGACAAACTCTAATGAGTGTTCCGGTACGTCGTAGTGATAAATTCCTGTCGTGAGTTCGCCGTCCTGGATGATAATCACGAAAATGCCGGTTGGGTGAAGCGCTCCGGCTGATGGGATAGTTCTCAGAGATGCTTCAATAGGACGGCCATCCTCGAAGGTGGTTATCAGGCGCCCGGTCTCGCCAATAGCGCCAAAAAGGAGCGACCCCAAATCAGAAACCCCCAGGGGGGCTCCGCTAAAGCTGCGCACGCTCCGGCGCGCGCCAAGAGTCTCGCGTAGCGGACGATCGGAAAGACTCGGTTCGGGAAGGCGTATACAAGGCTGTATCGGATAATCGCGGTCGTGAGTATGCTGGACCGCCTGCATCATCGGCTGCTGGAACAAATCCAAAGCGTCCAGCATTCTGGCGTCATTTCCCCGGCGAAGCTTCCCCAGGTCACACCCGATCTCGATCAAGTCATCACGAGTGTCTCGGTGATAGAACTCATTTAGAATCTCAGGTTGTCGGAGCCGAATGCCTCGCGGGTCGTCCAGTGTTACATACTGCAGAACCAAAGACTCGATTTTAGACATGTGCTAACACATGCGATTACCGAGGCGTTCGAAACCCGCGAAATCGCCTCTGGCGCGAATCGGCAATATGCAGCGATAGGTAGACATGACCGGGGTGATCATTGGGATAATCACGTGAAAAAGATAGGGCGGCCAATGGCGGCGCGAAACCGCTCATCGCCGCCTCATGTCTGGTCCTTGATGTCGAATTGAGGGTCGCCCTTAGGACTTAAGGGCTGACGTCTTTTCAAAGACCACCGTCGTACAGCAGGTGCAGCAGTAACTATGAATCACGCCGCCATTGATCGGAATGGTCATTTGATAGGCGCCGATTTCTTTGCCAGTCTCCACATCATTAATCTTCACGGTGATAGCCTTGTGTTTACCGTCGGCCATATATTGATATCTCCTTCGTCATTGCGACTGAACGCTTCGTAACCAGTCAGTGTGAATGTCGGGAGGGAATGAACTCTGGCGCACACTGAAAACATCGGACGCGCTAATCGAGGCCGTGTCCTGCCGCCTGAGTTTCCTTATCACAAAACAGACCCTCCGGCATCCAATGTGCTAGGCAACATGGTACGGGCGGCGTCTCTTCTCTGTCAAGGATGAATCAGCACAAGAGGCCTGGAATTCTCAAAACCCCGCAAGCCGGTGTGCTCTTTCAGTCATTACGTTGGCTTAATGCGGTTGCGGAGATCGGCATAGTCCTGCGGCCCGACCCAGGTTCGCATCAGCAAAAGGTATTAATGAGCTTGCGCGAAGATCCGCGACTGAGTGAAGATGCCTCGCTCGCGCAATCACGTCACGCCGGATTTTCTCGAACCGCAGTTCCATCTGGTTGAGCCACGGCGGCTAGCCGCCAGGTTTCCTTCAGGCCATTGCAGCTAAACATCCGGCGCGAAGGCGGCGCTGCGCTCTCGTCACCGCTCTTGCCCCAGCAAAAGCAGAATCTCCTGTTGCTGAGCCTTAGCCTCAGCCGACCCGGAGCCGCCGCGCCCCGTTGTAGACAATGCAAGCTTCACAGCTGTCGAACCATTCTTAGTCCGGATGGCCGGATCGGCCCCATGTTCCAGAAGCGCCTGCACCGCCCCGGCGCACCGCGTTCGAACGGCGCGGTGAAGCGGAGTGGTCCCGTCCATATTCATCGCGTCGGGGTCGGCGCCGGCTTCAATCAGCCGCGCAATCGTAGCCGACTGCGCCGCCGGATTCCACCTCGGCGAATTCGGATTTCCAACCGCCGCCGAATGCAGAGGCTCGCATCCGCGGCGATTCCGAGCCCGGACGTCGGCCCCTGCCTCGATCAGCCTGCCGACCATCTCCTGACGATATGAAGCCGCAGCAAAGTGCAAAGCCGTATCGCCGGAGTTGATGTAATGCCCGATTTCTGTGAGGAAATGCGAGCCCGGACTCGATCCCTGACGGGTTGCTCCTTCCAGGAACGCCGCGGTAGCCAGGGCAGGGTAGTCGTCCATCAATTTCAGGAACAGTCCCCGGTCGTTAGCGATAATCGCGTCTACCAACGCTCGCAGAGATTGTTCCGTCGTGGCTACAGATGCCTCGCCTCGGCGCATCAATTCAGTATCAGTTAATTCGCTTACGTCCGGAAACGAGCGTCATACGCGGCGCGAGCGCGAGAACATCGGTGTTTGCGGCGGCCCTCTCCATTTCCATGACCGTGTCGCGAAGGCCTTCGGGGCTAATCAAACCCGCATCGACGAACGCAGGCCCAGCCTCGTCCACACTCCACTTCAACAACAACGCCGTTAACCCCGCGTGTTCCGCAGGCTGATGAACTTCAACGCTCGTGATCGAAAAACCTGCGTCTGCGACCAGATGCCAAAGCCGGTTTGCGAGCGAGTAATCAACACCCCGAATCGCTCCCAGCCCGCTGAACAGTCGCGCAAACGCATCGAGGGCTGTCGCTGGCACGCTGCAGGCAGACGCCAGGTCTCCGTCTTCCACGACCAGAATCCCGCCCGGCTTGAGTACCCTCCACATCTCCCGCAAACAGGCCTCCGGCTCCGTAAGGTGAAGCAGCAAAAACCGGCAGTAGACCAGATCGAACCGGGTTCCCACAAGCCCGGTCCTGCATGCATCGGCGGCCAAAAATGTGGTATTAACCAAACCATCCAACGCGCTGCGCAGCCTCGCTTGTTCGATTTGGGCCGCATGTAAATCGATCCCGGTGACCGTTCCGGACGGTCCGACCGACGATGCCATCATTCGGGACATGAAACCCGGACCGCAACCAAAGTCCGCAACATGCATGCCTCCTGTAAGACCCGCCTTGAGCAGCGCCGCTCGGCCAGCGCCCGAATAAATTCGATGGAGTACGTCAAGACGTCCCACCGCGTCTGCGCCGGTTGCCAAAGCGTATTCGCCGGGACGAGCCAAAGAGCTCAAAATCATTCCTCCAGTTCCTCTCATCTTGATAAAGCGAGAGAAAGAGCGCAATCAGATCATACGGTCGCGACTTTTATTCAGGGAAATTACCCCACAAATCAACAACATACATTCGCCGCGACGTCCAGCTGTCACTCAGCCACCCATATTCTGATCGCGAGAGGAGATCTGAATCAATGTTCGCGACCGCCCAGACTTACACCACGGCCCGTGACTTCGTGCTGCCGCACGAACAAGCCGAATACGCTCAGACCCGCAATGCTCTGATGACCCAACTCGCGCCTGCGGGAATTCTCGAGCAAACCTTCGCCGACGAAATCATGACCGCCACATGGCGCCTTCGCCGTTGCGGACTCCTCGAAGCCGCCCTCCCGATCGGCGATGACGAAGCATTAGAGAAACAACAGCGTTCAATCGACCGAGGCCGCGCGCAAGCCCACCGCATGCTTCGCAGCTCGATGACTGAACTCCGCGCCCTCCAGACCGAACGCTACATTCGCCGGGACCTCGAAATCACCGAAAACATCGGCCTCGCCGACAGCGCCAAAGTCCTCCGAGCCTGCAACGAAGCGCCCCCGGCTACCGAAGAACCCAAACTCGAAGTGACGCGGCCAATCTTGTCCCCGAATCTGCCTTCCAGCAGGTCCACGTCCGCTACCATCAAAACTTGAGCCCACCGCTCGTCCAGATCCACCCCGCCCGTCCTCGTCTGCCCGAATGGGCGCGCCGTCCCCGCACGCACTTCGAATCGCTGAACCGCCTCAAATCCGGTCTCCGCGCCCTCAATCTGCACACGGTCTGCGAATCCGCCCGCTGCCCGAACATTCACGAATGCTTTCACCGCGGCGCCGCGACCTTCATGATCCTGGGCAACCTCTGCACCCGAGGATGCGGTTTCTGTTCGGTCCCCAAAGGCAGCCCGCGCATTCACGACATGCGCCTCGACCCCGCCGAACCCGCCAACGTCGCCCGCATGGCGGCTGAAATGAACCTTCGCTATATCGTCATCACCAGCGTGAATCGTGACGACCTGCCCGACGGCGGCTCGACCCACTTCGCCGAAACCGTCGGCGCCGTCCGCCAGGCGCTCCCGCGGGCCCGGGTTGAAGTCCTCACGCCTGATTTCAACGGCGATACGGACGCCGTCGCCCGCGTGCTCGACGCCGAACCCCACGTCTTCAACCACAACATGGAAACCGCGCCGCGCCTCTACCGGCGCGTCCGTCCCCAGGCGAACTATGCCCAATCCCTCTCGGTACTTCGTTTTGCGCGGACCCATCGCCCCGAAGTCCTCACCAAATCCGGCTTCATGGTCGGACTCGGCGAAACCAGCGAAGAGGTCCACCAGCTTCTGCGCGACCTCCGCGAACAGGATGTCGACGTCGCCACCATAGGCCAGTACCTCCAGCCCACCCGGCGCAATCTCCCGGTCGCCGAATACGTCACGCCCGAGCAGTTCGTTTTGTATCGCGACTTCGGCCTCTCCCTCGGCTTCAAAATGGTCTTCAGCGGCCCCCTCGTCCGCAGCTCTTATATGGCCGACCTCGTCAGCGAACAGGCCGCCTCCGCAACAGAACAGTGATCCTCAACTTCGTTTTGTCAATCGCGAGCGCCGTTCTGCTCGTGCTCCTCTTCCCGCGTTTCAATCTGGTCTGGCTCGCCCCCATCGCGCTCACGCCGCTCCTCGTAGCCGTCACCCGTGAGCTCCGCTGGAAATGGCGCTTCCTCATGGGCTATTCCGCTGGAGTCGTTTACTGGTTCGGCCTCTGCAACTGGATCGAATGGACCCTCGCCCGGCACGCGGGAGTCAGCGAACCTGTCGCGTGGACCCTGTTCGTTTTGTTCTGCCTCGCGAAGGCTCTGCAACTGGGCGTCTTCGCCATCCTCGCCGCCCGCATACCGCCGCCCATCGTTGCCGCCCTGTGGGTGGTCCTCGAATGGACCCACCCTTACACCGCATTCGAGTGGCTCAACCTCGGCAACGCCGCCGCCGACATGTCCGTTTTGCTCCGCCTTGCGCCCTTCACCGGAGTATGGGGGATCTCGTTCGCCTTCGCCCTGATGTCCGCCGCCATCGCCGCTGCTATCTCGCGGCGCGGACGCCTGCCCAGCCTCTGGCTCCTCTTTTTATTAGTCCTGTTCCTGCTGCCCAGCGTCCCCGCGCCCGAGCGAGGCTCAGCCACCGCCGTAGTCGTCCAGCCCAACATGGATGACGAAACCCTCTGGAACACTGATCTCATCGTCCGCGCCGAAGACCGCCTCCGTGAACTCTCCTCATCGCTGACGCCTCCCGGAACCGCCGCCCTCATCGTCTGGCCGGAAATGCCCGCGCCGTTCTATGACACCGACCCCACCTTCCTGAACCTCGCCGGCAACATCGCCCGCAACGCCCGCGCGAACCTCCTCACCGGTGTCGTCGCCCACGCCCCGGACCGCGCCCCCCTCAACTCCGCTCTTCTGCTCGACTCCGGCGGCAACCCCGAATCCCGCTACGACAAAGTCAACCTCGTCCCCTTCGGCGAGTTCGTTCCGTGGCCGTTCGGTCTCGTCACCAGCAAAGTTTCCACCGAAGCGGGCGACTTCGAGGCGGGCCACAACGTCGTCGTGTCCCAGGTCGGCTCGGGACGCATCGGGACTTTCATCTGCTACGAATCGGTATTCCCGTCCTACATCCGCCGCTTCGCTGCATCCGGAGCCAACGCCCTCTTCAACATCTCGAACGATAGTTGGTTCGGCAAGAGCCAGGCGCGGTATCAGCATCTTCAGATCGTCCGCATGCGCGCCGCCGAAAACCGCCGATGGATCGTGCGCGCCACGAACAACGGAGTCAGCGCCGTAGTCGACCCCGCCGGTCGCGTGCGCAACGTGCTTCCCGAATATCAGGAAGGCGCCGGACGCTTCCGCTTCGGCTACCGCTCCGATCTCACGTTCTACACGCGCTTTAGCGACTGGTTCGTTTTGTTATGCGCCATCATCGTTGCCGCCGGATTCTTATTGCGCCGGAGAGTATCTTAAATCCAATGCGCCTCGCGCCCCTGGTCTTTCTTCCGTTTCTGCTTCAGGCCCAGTCAATGGACCCGGATTTCGCCAAGTCCGTCAAAGAATGGACCACGAAGCCGGAATTCATCAGTCCGCTCGTCGACCACCTTCCGCTCTCCTCGACGGTTCCGTCGCCCAAAGAAATTCTCGGTCACCACATCGGAGCCCCGAAGATCCTCAGCTATTACGCGGACATGCTGAAGTACTACCAGGCCCTCGCTGCCAAATCGCCGCGAGTTCGAATTGTAAATATCGGCAAGACCGACGAGGGCCGCGAGTCCGTTGTCGTGGTGATCGCCGATGAGAACACACTCCGCGACATCGATACCTACCGCCATTACCTGGCCCAGCTCGCCGACCCCCGCCAGCTCACCGAACAGCAGGCGTACCAAATCATCGGAAAAGCCAAACCGATCTACCATCTGATGGGCGGACTTCACAGCGGCGAAACCGGCCCCGGCGAGATGCTCATGGAACTCGCATACCGTCTCGCGACCGAAGAATCGCCTATCGTCAAGAGCATTCGGGACCACCTCATCGTCACAATCACGCCCGCCGCCGATCCCGACGGGCGCGACCGCTATGTCGATTGGTACTACCGCTACAAGATCGACGAGACAAGCGAAGACGACAACATGGGCGGCCCTCCCTACTGGGGCAAGTACATCTTCCACGACGACAACCGCGACATCAACTACTCGCAGTTGCCCATGCGCAATCTGCTCGCCTGGTATCTCGGCTGGCATCCGCCGATCATGCACGACTTGCATGAGTCTGTTCCGTTCCTCTACACCTTCAGCGGCCAGGCGCCGCAGGAGCCCGGCCTCGACCCCATCCTTTATGGAGAACTCCCCTGGTTCGCCAACTTCGAAATGGAGCAGATGATCAAGTACGGCATGCCCGGCGTCTGGACCCACGCCTATGTAGACATGTGGTCCCCCGGCTATCTCGGGTTCATGTCGTCAAACCACAACGGCATGCTCCGCATGTTCGAGACCTTCGGCAACGGCGGCGCCAACACCATGCACCGGCGTATCACGCCCGATACAAATGGCGGTGGACGTGGTGGCGAAGCTCTTGGCGGCCAGGCGACTCAGGGCATGGCCTCGCGCGAGTGGTATCGCCCGCTGCCGCCCTACGCCGAGGTCGATTGGTCCATTCGCAACAACACGAATTACATGGAAACGGGCGTTCTCAGCGGCATGCAGCTGGCCGCTGCTTTCCCCGAAATCGTTCTGGAAAACTTCTATAAGAAAAGTCTCCACTCGATCGAAGCGGGGAAAAAGGAAGCGCCGTACGGCTACGTCATTCCGTGTGACCAGCCTGAGCAGACCCGCCTCGCGATGGTCGTCAACATCCTCCGCCTCCAGGGCATCGAAGTCGGTCGAGCCAACGCGGAAATCAAGCTGAAGGAAGGAACGTTTCCCGCAGGTTCGCTCGTCATCAAACGCGACCAACCCTACGGCCGCCTGGCCAAAATCCTGCTCGAAAAGCAGGTCTACCCTGATCCTCAACTCCGCACCTATGACGACTCCGCATGGACCATGGGCGTGATGGCGCACGTCAAAATCGTCGAGAGTGCCGACCAGGCCGTTCTCTCCGTTCCCGCCGCCGTCATTGACAGCTACAAACCAGACGGGAAGGCTACGACCTCTCCGAAAGCGGTCGCGTACGTCGTGCCCGATCAGGGTTCGATCAACATGGCGACCCTTCGCTACCGCTTGAAGGACGTGCCGGTTAAAGTCGCCGAGCAGGCATCCGCGGCGTTTCCCGCCGGTTCATATATCTTCGACACCAGTGCCTTCGCGAGGCTCAAACCGGCGGTCGAATCGCTGGGTCTCACCGCACTGCCTCTCGATGCTCAGCCAACCCTGCCCGCGCACGATGTCCCGCTTCCGCGCCTCGCTGTCTACAGCACATGGGGCTCGACGCAGGACGTCGGGTGGGTTCGTTATGCATTCGACTACTTCGAAACGCCCTACGATCTGATCTTCAAGGAACGCGCCAGGAAGGGAAATCTCCGCGCCGATTACGACGTCATCGTGATCCCCAGCCAGGGCGCTTCCGGGAGATCGCTCGTCTACGATATCGCCCCGAA
>Ga0206900_1204_pt1 | contig 12974 bp, 12 predicted proteins | sample Alteio_BWOrgHeat_46_FD_153235 | JGI IMG/M metagenome (GOLD analysis project Ga0206900, IMG submission 153235) | Enriched cells from forest soil in Barre Woods Harvard Forest LTER site, Petersham, Massachusetts, United States -... | ecosystem: Environmental > Terrestrial > Soil > Temperate forest >... | reverse complement strand
TATTAATTATCTGACTGATAATAATTCAGCGACAACAGTTTTTCCGACTGCTGTTTATTCATTAGAATATGATGACCTGAATAATATTATTTACTGTTGCAGCGGACTGTCAGTTTTTGTGCTCGATGGTTTGTCGTTTACAAATACGAATACCATTTCAGCCACGGATAGTGTGCTTGGTGTGAAGGTACTTTACAACAAATAGGTTTCTGGTTTGAAGTTTGAGGTTTCATTACTTCGAAGGGGATTTTAGGTACTTTGTGATCACAAACATTTTCTGCAAGTTTCTGCGATTTCTATGGTTTATACAATAGTTGTTTGATATTTTTTTTCATAAGGTGTTTGTCTTTTAATTATGGCAAAAATTCTATGTATTATTTTGTTACGTATCGCATTGATAACACTCATTTTATTTTTTCCTTCTGCTACTTTTCGTAGATAATATTCTTTTAATTCTCCTTTGGCATTCAGGGCCGCCATGGCAGCTAAGTGAAGTAATGTTTTAATTTTTTTGTTTGCCAGGTGACTTACTTTCCAACGGCCTTTTACACTGGTTCCTGACCGATTAGCGAAGGGTACTACACCGGAGTAGCATGCAAACTTCTGTGGTTGATCAAATTTTTTAAATTCTTCTGTTGCCACGATTAGGTTGATAGCAACGATTGGTCCCACTCCGGTAATCGAAGTAAGTAATTTATACATTTCCTTCAGGTGCGAATCATTGTTTATTAATTCCTCAATCTGTCTATCTATCTTTTCAACTGAATGCTGCAATTGAGAAACAGTGTTCTTAATAATTTTTGTTTCAAAGGCTCGGATTTCCTTGCTTACAAAGTCCGCATTTTCTTTCACCGGAACTGATAATTCTTTTATGCTATTGACTAATCGATCTCGCATAGAGATCATTGCTCGCAAAGTTTTTAGTGCTTCTCTTGGCGCGGTCCATAACTTTGCTTTGTTGCGAAAGGTGAAAGCGTATTGGGCAATTCTAATGGCATCGATTGCATCATTTTTCCCTCTTATCATTCCCTGAGATTGCTTAATCTGAATAGCAGACTCCATCCAGATAGCCGATTTACATGATAACAAATAATCCAGTAGATGATTGTTATAAATACCGGTAAATTCCATACAAAAAACAGAACTGGTCATTCCAAAATCATTTAACCTACGCAATTGTTTGACCACTTGTACAATTGCTTTCTTGTTATTTTCACTTTGATACTGTGCGATGATTTTTCCATCAACACATACAGCAAAATCTAAAGTAGATTTTGACACATCAATTCCAATGTAATGTTTGAATTCCATAAATTTGTTTTTGAATGATTAATACTAAATGTTAAGTTAACTTTTTGAACACACTCAAAACCTTGCTAATGGGTCTTACCCAAATTTCTATTTGAAGCTTGTTCAAAAAACCAGTAGAGGATTGAATCGCGGAATAAGTCATTAACTTGGTAATCTGCTTAAGTCGCCTCTGCTGGCGTTAACTTTACTAACAAAATTATTTATTTATTAACTCCCCCTTAAACCTCCTTTTATAACATCATCAATAGAAGAATTAAAAGAGAATGTAAACCTAAAGGTTATCTGCGCAATCTGCGTTCCAATTTTTCATAACAACTGCGTCAGGAAAAAACAATTTGTATCTTGCACATCATATGAATTTCCTTGATTTCGAAAAACCAATCTCCGAACTGATTGAGCAGATTGAAAAGCAAAAACAGATCGGAGAAAAGTCGAAGGTTGATGTCAGTGTTTCTGTCAGACAACTTGAACTGAAGCTGGAAGAGACGAGAAAAAATCTCTATTCCAAGTTGTCGCCATGGCAACGTGTTCAATTGTCTCGTCATCCTGACCGTCCTTATTCACTTGCTTATATCGAATCTATGACAAAAAAAGATTTTGTCGAATTGTTCGGTGATCGTACGGTGAAAGATGATAAAGCAATTGTCGGAGGATTTGGTTCCATCGAAGGACAAACCATTATGTTTATTGGTCAGCAAAAAGGTGCGACTACGAAACAACGTCAGTTCAGAAATTTCGGAATGGCAAATCCTGAAGGTTATCGAAAAGCTCTTCGATTGATGAAGCTTGCAGAGAAATTCAATAAGCCGGTTGTTACATTGATCGATACTCCCGGAGCATTTCCCGGATTAGAAGCTGAAGAGCGCGGACAAGGTGAAGCAATTGCAAGAAATTTATTTGAAATGGCAAAGCTTCGTGTTCCGATCATCTGCATCATCATAGGCGAAGGCGCAAGTGGCGGCGCTTTAGGAATTGGTATCGGTGACAAAGTTTTAATGCTTGAAAATACCTGGTATTCTGTCATCTCTCCGGAAAGTTGTTCTTCGATTCTTTGGAGAAGCTGGGACTTTAAAGAAAAAGCTGCTGAAGTATTAAAGCTTACTGCAGAAGATATGTTGAAGAATAAGCTGATCGATGGAATTATTAAAGAACCTGTCGGCGCAGCTCATACACATCCTGATAAAATGTTCAGCATTGTAAAATCTGAAATCAAAAAACATCTCGCTGAACTTTTACCGATTGATAAAAAACAATTAGTAGATAACAGAATTGATAAGTTCAGTGCGATGGGCGTTGTGAAGGAGTAAGTTACAAGTGACAAAACACCAATTGCTTCTGATTAAGAAATAGTTTCAGGTTTCAGGTTTGAAGTTTCAGGTTTTACCGAAAGCATCCAAGCTGACAATTTAATGAGTCAATAAATTACCTACAAAGCAATATCTCCAGTTCACGATACTTGATACTCGATAGATACTCTTCTATGTCCGACTCTAATCCCTTCATGGCTGAAGCCATCCGTCTTTCGTTTGAAACGATGCGAAGCAATAAAGGCGGACCATTCGGAGCAGTGATTGTTCGCGATGGACAGATTATTTCACGCGGATATAATAAAGTTATTTCAACAAACGATCCGACTGCTCATGCAGAAGTTGTTGCAATTCGTGAAGCGTGTAAAGAATTAAATTCATTCCAGCTAACAGGTTGCGAAATTTATACAAGCTGCGAACCTTGTCCGATGTGCATGGCTGCCATTTATTGGGCACGACCTGATAAAGTTTATTATGCAAATTCAAAAACAGATGCTGCTGATATTGGCTTTGATGATAATTTTATTTATGAAGAACTTGCTTTGCCTTATGAAGAAAGAAAAATCCCTTTACTAAGAATGATGAGTAAGGAAGCTATTGAGGCTTTTAAGGAATGGACTGCGAAAAACGATCGCACGGAATATTAAAATTCAGTTATTAGTTATTAGTTATTAGTTATTAGTTATTATATCAGCTATGAAACATTTAATAACTAATAACTAATAACCAATAACCGAACAACTAAATAATCACCTGACAAGCTTTACAGAGTAATCTGAAGTTTCTCCAATTAAATGTAAAAGATAAATTCCAGAAGATAGATCAGGAAGTTTTATATTAATATTTGAAATATTTCCCGGACTAACAATTTCATTTTTTTCTAAAATCTTCTCTCCTATTACATTTACAATTTCAATATTAAGTGTTTCAAATTTTGAAGAATAATATCTCACTGAAACAAAATCATTCACAGGATTCGGATAAACACCTAACAACTGATCTTTATTTTGAAATTCTATCACAGGTGTTGACAATAAAAAATCTGCGATCTGGAAATTAGGAATTCCATAACCCATTGTATCAGTCGGTGTGGTAAAATAATTGGCACTCTCTTCAATCGCATTATAAATTTCCATATTCGTTTTTTCCGGATGTGCCTGCCACAAACAAGCTGCTGAACCTGCAAGCACAGGACAAGCAAATGATGTTCCGTTTCCCTGAGTAACTCCACCGCCGGGAACTCCGATGGAAGTTTCAAATCCTTTTGCTGCTACATTTGGTTTTACATCACCATCTGACGACGGACCATAGCTGCTGAAAAAAATAAAGTTGCCTGAAGAATCAACAGCACCAACTGCAAGAGCACTGTCAGCATCTGCAGGTGATCCGATATTATGCCAGGGACTATCTCCGGAATTTCCTGCACTTACCAAAACAAGGATTCCTTTTTCTGTAGCGATATTTGCGGCGATCGACGCAGGACAAGTATGTCCGTTCATATCAGCATACGTATGGCTTAAAGTTGTATCATCAAACTGAGTATATCCTAACGAAGAAGAAATTAAATCGGCTCCGACACTATCAGCATACTCTGCTCCTGCTTCCCAATTATATTCTTCAATCAGATTTTCAGAACCTGTATCTTCAGTTCGTAATAACCAAACAGAAACATGAGGAGCAGTTCCTACCAATTGTCCGGGAACATTTCCTGCAATCGTCGACAAGACTTCCATTCCATGTGTATCATCTTCATACACGCTTGATTCGTTTGCAACAAAATCCCATGTTCCTAAAATGTGACTTGCATTTCTCAGTGTATCAAAATCAGGATTCACATCAACACCGTTAAAACCGGCATCTAATAAAGCAATTACTTTTCCTTCTCCAAGATCACCTTGATCATGAAGAAATTCGCCGTGCATCAAATGAATCTGGTTAAAAGAACCACCATAATCAAGGCTGTTTGTTTCATCAGGATATTGAATGCGATGACTTACAGGTAAAATTGTTTCCGGTTTTTTCGGATGACGGCTTCCACCTGTTTTCAAAACACGGTTAAAATTCTGAACATAAGGCAATGCAAGAATAGAATTCAATATTGATGAATCACACTGAATCGTAATTCCATTAAACCATTTTGATCTTGTAAAAACTGTTGCACCAAGAGCAACCACTCCATCAATGTATGATTGATTTACAGGAATATCCTGCTCAGTAACAGCTATACTTTGATTTGTCCTTCTCTGAATCGAGCGCGCTGATAAAAATGCAGAAGGATTTGATATGGAATAAGAGCTTCCATTCTTATCAGTAAAACGAATGAAGAATTTTGATTGTTGTGCCGATGCAAATAACGGGAGCATCAGTAATAGGATAATTTTTTTCATCTTATTAATGTTTGTAATCACGGATTGTCAGCTTGTAATCAATTCCGTTTAAAATTAAGATCGTTCCATCAGGTTGAGGTCGGATATTGATACTGTCAAGTTCTTTAGATAACATTCCAATGTTGCTACCATAAATTTCTTCCTTAAAAATACGATTTATATTCGATGAAAAATCATCCTGTATAACAGTCACAGCCGAATCAACCTGTATAGCTCCGAATTGTGCAGGAACAAAAATATCTCCATAAGTGTAATCTTCTTCAGGAAAAAAAATTAAATGCATTTCCATTCCATGTCTGTCGAAAATTTATTGGAAATGCAAGCTTGATAAACCGTACATTATCTTCTACTTTCTGAGCAGATGTATTCGTCACTTTTGCCGTCCATACATTTATAAAATCCCACGGTAATGAATCGGCATCACGATGATAACGAAGGATAGTATAAGTAGTATCACCTGTCGGATCGATAAATTGTGAATCTACTTGTTCACGCAATTGAAAATGAAATGATAATATGCTTGTATCCATATTATAAATATCATCATCTTCCAAATGAACAACAGAGTCAACATCGTAATCCACGTAAAATCCCTTTACCATCGGGAAATAAGATTTGTAAACCTGGTTTAAAGTTGGTTCGACATGATCTTCCTTACAGGAATAAATACAAAGTGTAATTCCAAAAAAAATAAAAAATTTCTGAATAATTTTCATAAAACTGAATTGGTGACAAATTTATTAAACTCCCTGATTCTTCCATGAATTAAATAAAACCATAACGGCGGAATCAAAGCAAGATAAATGGAAGATGCATAACCTGCCGGAAGAACAGGGCTTTCATCATACGATTGAAGTGTATGATATGGTTTTGAAGCGTAAAAATGATGATCACTGTGGCGGCTCAGATCAATCAAAATAAAACGACTGATAACTTTATCTGTCTGCCAGCTATGAAATGCATTCGCTCTTTCATTTTCATTTCGTACTAAACCATAATGTTCGATGTAGTTGGTATATTCAAGAAGAAAGTTTGCTATCAATATTTGGAGTAAATAAACAGCGACTGCATATTTTCCGATAAAAGAAAAAAGTATCGAGATAAAAACAATTTGCAGAATAATATTGATAAAAGTATAGTGATTTATTCCAAAAGATTTTTTTCCTGATTTTCTTAATCTCTCCACTTCTATTTTCCAACTTTGAAAAATCTGTGTAGTCGTTGATCTGAGAAAAAACCGATATAAAGATTCACCATATCTTGCTGTTGCAGGATCTTTTTCTGTTCCAACCCATTTATGATGTACACGCAAATGTTCAACATAAAAATAAATATTTCCTGCAGAAAACAAAAGTATTTTTCCCATCCATTGCCAGAGATTTTTTTTCCTGTGAATCATTTCATGAGCAACAACAATCGATGAAGATCCTGAATGAATTCCGGTAGATAATGCAGCACCAATCAACGCACTTCCATAAATTCTGTGAAAATAAATGGAAGAAAATAATACTGTCAGTGAAATTATTTGAATAAAAAAATGAGAAACTAAAACAACATCCGGAACAGAAGCTGAATCATTAACCGCGTTCGATTTATCTTCCGGAAAAAACAATTCGGCAAAAGGAAGAAAGACAAGACTAAAAACAACATTGCTCCACGACATTATTCCACCCCGGGAATTTCCAATAATTGTTATGATGCCGGGAATAACACTGTAGAAATATTTGTAGTTCCTTGACGTCATCCGGCTTATTTGTTCAAATTTAATTAATTGAAAATGAACTTAGTCATTACTCTGCAATTAATAAAATAATATCAGGATAATGGCATGTTTTTTTAATTTCTGTACACATGATATTACAACTTGAACCTCCGATTATGGTCGAAACGCCTTTAGGAACCGGTCAGGCGATTTTTATTATTGATTATGGAATTCATCAGAATACATGTTGGGTTGTAGCATTGCAAAAAGACGGAATCATCAAGCATTTCGATTGCAATGATGTTGTCCTTTCTACAAATTATACCTACGGACTGAACCTTATTAAGAATACTTTTACTCATAAGAAGAATGGTTCCACTGCCTGAAAAGGCTGTTCAAAAAGCTTAGAATTTTCATTCGCGGAATTCGTTACGAAATGCTAACTTTCGGGCATTAAAGAAAAAGTATTAAGTCATTCCTTTTTGTCACAAATCAATTGATAAAGGAAGTCCTAATATCTAATTCCTAATAACCAATAACTAATCAGAATATTCCTGTTGAATGTTTAAAAGACTTCTCACCCTTTGCATTTTTATCCTGCTCTGCAAAATTACATTTGGCCAGGAAAAGAAATTTCTTGATAAAAATTCCTTGGTGCAATTTTCAGGAGTTATCGTTACTTCTGATAGTCTGAATCCAGTTCCATTCGCAAGTGTAATTATTAAAAACACCAGCCGCGGAACAATCAGTGATTACTATGGATTTTTCTCTTTCGTAGCAAAAATGAAAGACACTGTTGAATTTGCAGCCATCGGATTTAAGCGAGCGGAATTTATTATTCCTGATACTTTGAACGATATGCGCTGTTCATTGATACAAATATTAAAGCCGGACACAATTCTTTTGAAAGAGGTTGTCATTTTTCCATGGCCGACAAAGGAGCAGTTTAAGGAAGCGTTTGTACAATTACGCGTTCCTGATGATGATATGTCACGTGCCCAAAGAAATCTTGATAAGCGACAACTTGCTTATCTCGCCAGCATTTTGCCAATGGATGGTTCAATGAACTATAGGAATTATATGGATCAGGTTTCTACACGACTTTATTATGCAGGACAATTACCGCCGAATAATTTATTGAACCCGATTAAGTGGGCACAGTTTATACAAATGTGGCAGAACGGAGAATTGAAAAATAAAAATCAAACTCCGAACCCAAATCCAAATAATAATAAAGACGACGAAAATTGATCGCCTCTAAACTTTCCCGCTGCATTTTTTTTTTGCTGCTCATCATTTCTCCTTTTTTCACCTTTGCACAATCGGCAACAATAAAAGGTGTTGTTCATGATTCATTGAATAAAGTTTTCCCTGATGTTACTGTCGGAGTTTTAGGAAAACCTATCGGTACAACCACTGACGAAAAAGGTCAGTACACATTACAGGTTCCATCAGGTGAAACAATAAAAATTGTTTTTACCTCTTTAGGTTTTACTGCTGATACTTCTATTGTGAATCTGAAATCCGGAGAAACAAAAACAGTTAATAAATCTTTGCATGGAAAAGTTTTTGAAATGCATGGAGTTGACATTGAAGGAGGATCGTTAAAAAAAATAAATATCACTCCGATCAATCCTAAAAATGTTTCTTCGATTCCAACACCGAACCAGAGTGTGGAAGATCTTTTGAAAACAATGCCTGGAGTTTCATCCGCAAATGAATTAAGCTCGACTTATTCTGTTCGCGGCGGGAATTATGATGAGAATCTTGTTTACATAAATGACTTCGAAGTTTATCGTCCGCTTCTTGTTAGATCAGGTCAGCAGGAAGGATTAAGTATTATTAACCCGGATATGGTTGATGACATTCGTTTTTCTGCAGGAGGATTTGATGCAGTTTACGGTGATAAAATGTCATCAGTATTGGATATTCAATATCGTAAGCCGAAAAAATTCGGTGGCAGTATTAACCTGAGTGCTCTTGGAGGTTCAATTGAATTGGAAAACAGATCGAAGAATTCGAAATGGTATTATATGATCGGTGCACGTCAGAAATCAACTCAGTATTTGCTCAATACTTTTGAAACAAAGGGAGAATACAGGCCTTCTTTCACCGATGGACAATTCCTCGCAGGATTTCAGCCGAATAAAAAATTCAATGTAGAGATTTTTGCAAACTATGCTTACAATCGATACCAGGTTGTTCCGACTGACAGAGAAACAAATTTCGGAACAATCAACGATGCAAAGAGACTGACAGTTTATTTCGAAGGACAGGAAATTGATCGTTACCAGACAATGACAGGAGCTGTTTCAACAACATATCATCCGAATGATAAAGTGAAACTGAAATTAATTGCTTCCGGTTATAATACTCAGGAGCATGAAAATTTTGATATCCTCGGACAATATTATTTAGATCAGCTTGAAACAGATCTTGGAAAAGCAACTTTCGGACAGGTTGCCTTTAATCTTGGTGTCGGTTCATTTTTAAATCATGCACGAAATAGTCTTGACGGAGATGTTTTCAGTCTTGAACATAAAGGAGAAGTCGATGAAAATAAAACAATCTGGCAATGGGGAGTTAAAGCTGAGCACGAATATTTTGATTCCAAATTGCATGAATGGTATTATAATGATTCATCCGGATATTCAATTCCGTCATCACGTGATTCTGCGAACCCTGCAATTTCTTTGAACGATGTTGTTATTTCTTCTGCTACACTTTCATCCAATCATTACAGTGGTTATTTTGAAAACATTCTTGATCTTTCTGATTCATCTCAGTTGGTTCTGACATCCGGTGTGAGAGCAAATTATTCAGATCTGAATAGTCAGTTGGTAATCAGTCCGAGAGTATCATTAAAATATACACCGAAGAATCATAAAAATTTAAGCTATCGTTTGGCAGGAGGATTTTATTATCAGCCGCCATTTTACAGAGAGCTGATTGGAATTGACGGAACAGTTTATCCGAATACAAAAGCACAGCAATCGATACAGGTTGTTTTTGGAAGCGATTATACTTTTCTTGCTTTAGGCAGAGAGTTCAAACTTACATCTGAGATCTATTATAAATTCCTCGATAATATTATTCCTTATGAAGTTGATAATCTCAGGATAAGATATCTTCCGAATTACAGTGCAACAGGATATGCGCGCGGACTTGATTTCAGATTGTTTGGTGATTTTGTTCCCGGAGTTGAATCCTGGGCAAGTATTTCTTTTCTGCAGACTTATGAAAATATAAAAGGTGATTATTATTATACAAGATACAATGCAGAAGGCGAAGAAATTATTAAGGGATTCACATTTGATCAGAATGCAACTGACAGTGTGAAGACAGAGCCGGGATATATTCCTCGTCCGACAGATCAACGTGTGAACTTCGGATTATTTTTCCAGGATTATCTTCCGAAATTCCCGACATACAAAATGCAGTTAAGTTTATTGTTCGGCACAGGATTACCTTTTGGTCCGCCGGGAGCCGACAGATACCAAGATGTTCTGCGAACACCGCAATATAAAAGAGTTGATATCGGATTCAGTAAACAATTGATTGGTGATGAAGTGAAGCGCAAACCGCATTCAAAATTCTTTGGCGGATTTGAATCGTTATCGATCGGACTGGAAGTATTTAATCTTCTCCAGGTAAGTAATGTTGCATCTTATACATGGATTACAGATGTTACCAATGCACGACAATATGCTGTTCCGAATTATTTAACAGGAAGACAATTAAATATCAGGTTGAATGCGAAGTTTTAAGTTTATAGCCACAAAGACTCGAAGTCACCAAGGTTCACTAAGATTTTCTTTGTGAATCTTTGTGTCGCTGTGCCTTCGTGGCAAAATAATTTATCATGAAAAAAAATATCCTGCTCTTATTTATTCTCATCTTAAATATTCCCTCTCATTCATTCGCCCAAAAATTAATTTTCTGCGAAAGAGTTGATGTTAACGGAAATCCTGAAAATGTAAGCGACACATTTAATATTGGAACAAAAGGCGGATTTTTACAATTGCTTCTTAAATCAGAAAAAGGAATTGATAGTCATAATGCTGTGATAGATGTTTATCATATTGATGAAAATAAAAAAGAAATTTTTGAAAGCACAATAAGAGTAACTGTTGAACCTGATTTTACCTGGTTTAAAAAAGAAATTACTTTCCATCAGTCGGGGAATTATCATGTGTATGTATATGATGAAAAAGATAAACTGCTCGGTGTCGGGAAGGTGACGATTAATTTAAAATAGATTAGAGAATAAAGATTAGAGAAGGAAATTGTATTTTTTCATAGTATTTGCAATTCAAGAAGTTCTCTCCCAACATCCTGAAGTCCTTTAAGAATACTCCCAACGGGTAAAGAAATTTTATCTGTATAAAAGGAAAGCCGTTATCTGAATAAAAATTATCAAATAAGTTCAAAACGTTCAATTCCCAAATTAGCAGTGATAACTATGTGCTATGAGCTGTGAGCTATGCGCTCATTTCAAAGGAGAATCATCCTCTTTTGCCATGTGTTGAAAAACAATCTTATCCGTCATTTTAGGAAAAAATTTATTCAGAAAAATCAACATCTTACCATCTGAAGAAAGTACAATATCACGTTTCCGTTTTACAATTGCATCATAGATTTTAGAAGCCACAGTTTCTGCACTCATCATCTTCTCTTCTTTTCTTGGCGATTCTCCCTGTGCAGTTCCATCTTTTGTTAGAGCCGTATTGCGAATGTTTGATTGAGTAAATCCCGGACAAGCAACAAGAACATGTAAATCTCTTTTCAGGTTTTCAGTACGAAGTGTTTCTAAAAATCCTTCGAGTGCAAATTTACTTGCAGAATATCCTGTTCGTGCAGGCAAACCTTTTTTCCCGGCAATAGATGAAATTCCTACAACACTTCCCTTCGACTTCAATAAAAAAGGCATTGCATATTTCGTACAATAAACTGCTCCCCAAAAATTGACATCCATTAATTTTTTTAAAACATTCAAATCAACATCTTCAAATAATGCTCTCATTGACATTCCTGCATTATTAATTAAAACATCGATATGATTAAATTCCATGGCTGCAGCTCCGATTAATTTACTGCAGTCTTCTTCTTTCGACACATCACAAGTCACAGCAAGAACATGCGGATTATTTTTCTTCAGCTTCAAAAAAACATGATTGAGTTTTTCTTTATCACGCGCAGCAATAACAACATTCGATCCTTCGGCAGAAAATTTTTCTGCCAATGCTTTTCCGATTCCGGATGATGCTCCGGTAATGATAACCGTTTTATTTTTCATGGGAAAATTTTTCCGGGGTTTAAAATTCCCTTCGGATCAAATAAATTTTTAATCCCTTTCATCAATCGAATTTGCGTTTCATCAAAGGCAATATCGATATAATTCTTCTGAACATAACCAATTCCATGTTCTCCTGAAATTGTTCCGCCTAATTTTTTACAAAGTTCAAATATTTCGCGAATGCCTTTCGGAACATTTGCATTCCAGTTTTCATCCGACATTTCTTCCTTGATAATATTTACATGCAAATTTCCATCGCCTGCATGACCATAACACACACTCCTGAAACCGTACTTCGCTCCGATATTTTTTACTCCTTTTAAAAGTTCTGCAAGTTCCGCTCTAGGGACAACTGTATCTTCTTCCTTATAAATTGAATGAGATTTCACAGCTTCACCTGCTGAACGACGCGCTTTCCACAGATCTGCTTTTTGCTGAGCAGATTCTGCAAATAAAATTTCATCGCAATCGTATTGATAAAGTATTTCGGAAATTTTTTCGCATTCCTTAAATAAAACTTCTTTATCATTTCCATCGACTTCAACAAGAAGATGTGCATGAATATGATCTTTGAGAGGAATTTTTACATCGACATATTTCATTACATATTCCAAACAATCCCTTTCCATAAATTCCATCGCAGAAGGAGTAATCCCTGCTCTGAAAATTGCAGATACAGCTTCACATGCCTTTTCAGCAGATGCAAAAGGAACAAGCATGAGTAAATTTTCTGTCGGAAGAGGAATTAATTTGAAAACAATTTTTGTAATGATTCCCAAAGTTCCTTCACTGCCGATCATCAACTGTGTAAGATTATAACCGGTACTGTTCTTCAAAACATTTGCTCCAGTCCAGATAATTTCTCCGGTTGTCAAAACAACTTCACAATTCAAAACGTAATCTTTCGTCACACCGTACTTCACAGCTTTTGGTCCGCCGCTGCTTTCCGCAAGATTTCCACCGAGAAAACA
>Ga0206900_1203_pt1 | contig 12989 bp, 10 predicted proteins | sample Alteio_BWOrgHeat_46_FD_153235 | JGI IMG/M metagenome (GOLD analysis project Ga0206900, IMG submission 153235) | Enriched cells from forest soil in Barre Woods Harvard Forest LTER site, Petersham, Massachusetts, United States -... | ecosystem: Environmental > Terrestrial > Soil > Temperate forest >... | reverse complement strand
CCTGGTCAACTCCTGTTGCAATTCCATGACCGTCCGGCCGGCCGCCATGACGCGCCCCACCATGTTCAGGTTGAGCGTGCCATCAAGCCCCACCTTCTCCTCTGCATCAAAATTGGTGGAGTACTGGAAAGAAATTTTCACGACGTCGCCTTCGTGCAGGTCGTTGGTCGAGTAATTTTCACTGCCGGGATAGTCGGAAAACGCCTGGGGCACGGAAGAATCGAACCCGGGCCTAACAACAGGCTGGGAACGGCAGCCGGTGACCGCCAGCACAATACCTACCAGGGCTAAAAGCACCAGATTTCGCCATTGGATGCGTGGATTCTTCTCTGGCGTGACATCGGGATTCGTTTCAAAGCTGGCCGGATTCATACAATTATAAACATCACCTTCACATTAAATCTGTTCAAGCTTTTATCCGCAAGCTTCAAAAGGCGGACGGATGGGAATTCACAGAATTGTTGCAGGGCAGCGGCCGATAGGTTGCTGAGAGGTGTGGGCTTCATCGAATCAGAAACCGTAACTCGCCTGGACCGTGACGGAATCGGTTGAATAGCTGCGGTTGGACAAGTTGGAAGCTCGTTGGGTGTGACTGTAAGACACGCTGGCGGATAGATGATCGGTGAACTGCCAGCTTGCGCTTAGGCCACCGCTATAGAGCTGATATTTCTCCAAGGCCTGGATGGGAATGAAGACGCCGGGAAAGATTTCAATAGAACCTTCGGTGAGGGGCTGCTGGCCGTTGATATAGGTGAGGGAGGCGTTGAGGTTCATACGCCGGGTGAGCGCCCAAGTGAGGTAGTAACTGGCTGTTGTTTGCTCCACGTAATCGCTACCCTGGTTGGCGCCCAACTGGATTGAATGGAGCACTGACAAGTTTTCGGAAAGGAAATCGGCAATCTGATGGTTGACGATTAAACTAACGTAGTAGGAATCGAGCAACGAGCTTGCGACTCCCGGGCTCTGGGGATAAAATTCGTAGAATGTGGGTCCGCCGCGCGCGGTGAACTGCAGCCAGGGTTTTACGTCCCATTCCACGTAGCCGCCTGCACTATAACTGGAATTGTTACTTTGTGAGGCCACGTCGTAGGAGGTCAGGCTGCCGCTGGCTTCTACTCCCGCCTGGGTCACCTCGGCAAAACGCCAGCCGGCGCGGCCAAATAATTCTTGCGAGGCACTGTTCAGATAATCATGGGCGCTGTCAGAACGGTTGATCACGTAGCTGTAACTGCTTTGAAAGATCCAGTGTCCTGGATCCCATTTTCCCAAGAGTCCAACGGTGTTTTCGAATTGCGGCAGTGAAGCCGTGTTGGCCAGGGCAGCCTCGGTCGTCACCTGGCGGGTGTAGGACGCCTGGTCATAAAAAGTGAGGCTCGCGTCATCCCAGGAGAGCGCGTAACTCAAGATGGAACCCGGTGAGATCTCCAGCCCGTTATTGACGGGGTATTTGAAATAATGAAGGTAGCTGATGCCGGTATTCAATTGGAGATTGGAACTTGGCGTGGCCGGCCATTGCAATCCCAGATTGACTCCGGTTTGCGAGTAGACATCCGGTTGGGCATCGGTTTGGGAGTTGTTGATGTTGTCGCTGTAAGTAAGGCTGGTGTAAGCGGACAGGTTGTAAAACACCGGCCCCAGATGCGGTTGTGCCGGGGCTGGAACGAAGGCGGTGGACTGGGAATTGATGGCCCCCTGGACGTTGATGGCGTTGAACAGGGCGTCCTGCCCTTTGGCCATGAATGCTCCCGGCGACAGCAGGAACAACACCAGGGCCTTGCGCCCGAGGCCGCATGATCCGCTTTGAGGAGGAAGCGGACGGATTTGTGCGCGCCTGCGGTTCATTGCCGGATGCTAATCGGTTGACCCGGGGAAATACACGTTACGAACGGAAGACAATGTTCGTGTTAATCCGACCATTGGCCGTTTCGGCCTCCCCGTGTGGCGGTTCATGGGGAAATAAATGTCAGGGACACCGCACTAGAACCTAACCGTCAAATCCATCTGGTAGATGTCGTAAGTGTTGACGGGATTGATTTGTGGAATGTCACCGCTGCTGCCGCCGGTGCCCAGCGAATCGTTGATACGGCTGGCATGCCCGTAGCGGAACGTTCCGATGACGTTGCCGGTGAACGCATAGGAGGCTGCCACGTAAACGCCCTGCAGATTTTCCAGCCCGTTAAAAAAGTCCCAGTCCAGGAGATTGGGATCCAGCGAGTATTGTTCAATGTGCTGCCAGTAGGTCCTCACTTCCCAGGAATGCCGGGGCGAACTGGTGCCATAAACCAGGCCTTGCGTGGTGCCATAGTCTATGTCATCGCTCCCGATGCCCACGCCAATCTGATAGGCTTTTACGTCGCTTGTTTGGGCGGAAGTCAAGTGAGGTAAAGGAACTGAGAGGCCACTGTTTCTGTAGAATTGAGCAACTGTCTGGTAAGCGGCAGCGGCGGCCTCAGCCCTCTGTTCGCCGGCGAGATTGTAGGAAAAATCGCCAAACAAATGGCTCTCCAATTTCCAGTGCGGAATCTTATAGCGTACATCAAAGGGAATCTCAATTACCTCCAGATTATTCAGCCCCACCTGGTTTAACGGGTAGTTCACGCTCCCATAACCTGGCAGAGTTGAGGGGGTTCCAAACCCGCTATTGCCCGGAGCCACGGGAGGACCGCCGAGCAGATCAAACGCCCCTTCACCAATGTAGGGATCTCCAAAGTAAGGAGAGTCTGATGTGGGCGAGGCCCCGAAACTCTGGTGAAGGCCGATATAATTATATATTGTAGCTGCGATCTTCGCGTCCAGGGAGGGAGTGATCTTGTAATCGAGTCCCCCCTGCCAGGCGAGCATGAAAATGTTGTCGGTCTGCTGCCCGTTCAGCCCGCCGATCCCCAGACCCCCGGAGGCGGAATTGGGATTAAAATCCTGATATAGGAACTGTCCGAAGTTTGCGAAAAATTGCGCCGGCCCTACGTCGTATTTGAAGCGCTCCGCAAAACCTTCCGGATTGATGTTCGGACTCCAAACCATGGAGGAGGTGAAAAGCGGATTAGGCATCTTGCCTACGGTCACATCCAGCCAATCTGCCGGGTGCCAGCCGATATAAACCTCGCCGACGAAAAGGCCCCCTGTGGATTTGCCAAATGGCCCGGGGTAGATTGAGCTGCTGGACGCGGTTGCCGTGCCAAAGGTGACCCACGGAGAACGCGCATTGGGGCCCGTATCCATCCGGAACCCATAATAAAACTGGTCGAACATTTCTCCGCGCAGGCCAAACCGCAAGGAGTAGCGAAAGCGCTGCAGATCAATCGAATTGCCGCCGGAGTCTCTCGCGCTGCGATCCTCATACCGCATTCGAATATCGCCGAACAGTTCTATGCTTTTTATGGGCTGGCTGATCTTCCACACCGAAGGCGGCATCTGCATTTGATTGGTACGGATTGATTGGGCCTCGGCCTCGACACGGCCTGCCTCGTCCTGAGTGAGAATTCCTTTCTGGATCAACAAATCGACAAGGGGGTCCTTGGCATTGGAAGCGGCGGGTGCGTTAGTGGAATCCTGGCACCAACCCCGGGTGGCCGCGCCCATGGCTGCCATGAGAAAAACCTTTACTGCCTGGGTTGCGAGCCGCCTCGCCTTTTTGAAACGCATAAGCTACGAATGCTGGCCATGCCATGCGACGGATTTATGTCGCGTTTGTTACAAATCGGTGACAAGCAAAATTTGCCCGCGCGTCGCGGCTCAGGCCTGTTTTTGTTCCGCCACGGGATTGACGGCGGGCTGGTTTTGCGGAGGGGCAAGGGCGACGGAGAGCGGGGCCCGTATTTTCATGACGTCGTCCACCATTACTTCGATAAAGTAGGTTCCGGACGTTTTGAGTTCCACGCTGGTGAAGACATGGACGCGGCTGGTGTGGTGCGCAGGATCTTGCAATTCAAACTTTGTTTCGCCTTTCCCGAGCACGGTCATGCCATCGGGCGCGAGCAACCGGGTGGTTTCAGCAAACCGGCCCACGCCGGACGTCCAGCGGTTGAAAACACAAACCCGCGTGGCGACGACCGGCAGTTGCGGCACGCGAATGAAATTGATGACCCCAATGAGGAACAAATTTCCATTGGCTTCCTGCCGGACTTCCTCGCACAGAAGGGAGGCCTGGAGTTCGGGCAAAATTCGAGCGGCATTCATAATGTAATTGTAATCATTCTCATCGTCTCCTCATCCTTATCCCCAGTTGGAGGAAAAGTCGCAGGGAGGATGTCTTGATTACTCACGGAAGATGGGCGGAGTTTGTTACGCCAATATGCCTGCGTTGAGACGATTGAGTGACGAAGCGGTGGTCTGGTGACCGCCGAACTGCGAGCGTGTGTTAAGTACGTCCAACGTCGCGCATTTTACCATGGGCACGGTTAAACTTATAGTTGGTCACTACCGCTAATTTTTTTATGATTTACACAACTCATTTAAAAACGGCAGCTTAACTAGGGATAACATTGATCCCTCAAAGCGGGACGAAATTCTGACGCAAAAAAAGTCACGAGCATGTTCGTCGCCAGCACCACCAGCATCGCGGCGCATATATTGGATACAATGAACATCAGAAAAAGGCGGCAGGCGGCCTAAAACTGATTTTTTTGTCCCACCGGAGTATTTTGTTCAAAAACTCCAAGTGACATTTTGGTAACAAGGGCATCTGCAATCGCCGGATTCCGAACATTGCTTTCATAAACTGTTCACAACTATATACTTAAATTATTTTTTACTGTGTCGCAAATCAGGCGAGTGGCGTCCTCAGACTTGAAGCTTCTATTCTGGATTCCGCTATGATAGAGGCACTGAACCACACAAAGGTGGGGAGGTAACACAGAATAAACGTAGGTAACACGCACCAATTAAAATCAATTATGAAAAACCATCTGTACAAAGCAGCCTTATTGGCAGCTCTCGGATTGGGCAGCATCACAGCGGCTCATGCCCAACAATCCGGTGACCTGGTCATCGGCTTCAGCAGCACGGCAGCCGGCGTTACGCAGGATTATCAAGTTGACCTCGGCTCGTTTTCGGGCATGGGTGTCAACGACAACCTGAGCTCCGCCCTCAACGTAAGCACGCTTCAATCCATCTTCGGCTCCAGCCTCTCAGGCGTGAGCGTGGGCATCGTCGGCTGGGCCAATGATCCTAATGGAGTTAATACTGATTTATTCCGGAGCACGACCCGTGCGGCCGGTCCTTTTACTCCGCCCTATACGCAGGCTGATTCGACAACCCCCGCCCGTCCCACCGGCAACGGTAACATTTCCGGCGCCGCGGCGGACATTGCTTCCCTGAATACTTCCCAGGGCAACACTGCCGGGATCAATAAAGGAACATCCGCGAGCCCGGGTGCCGGCTCCTGGTCTGACTTGATTGCGCAATCTTCCACGGCGATCGGTTTCTTGGGAGCAAATAGTTATGCCGGACAAGTGGGCAATCCCATGGGCGTGCTGGTCAGTGACGGTCATGGCGGTGTCACTCTTAACCTCGATTTGTATGAGGACAATAACACTAGCACTACTGGCCGCAATTTCATTTACCAGGGTTACTTCAACCTGGATGTTAACGGCAGCAGCGACACCCTTACCTTTGATCCGGTGGCGGCTGTACCGGAACCGGGCACCTATGGTATGCTCGCCGGGGCTGGTCTTCTGCTGGTGGCTGTGCGCCGCCAGTTCACTGCGAAAAATGCATAATTCTCCTGTCTGAAAAAAATAATAACTACCTAATTATATGAAAATGAATAAAATTACTGCCGCGTTGATGACTGTGGGCCTGGTGTCCGCAGCCAGCGTGGCCAATGCCGCGAATAACACGTTTACCGATACTGCCAACCGTCTGGGCGGTGGCGCCGGTACCGTTTATGAAGTGGTGTATGTCACCGGTTCGACAGCGTTCCGCACCAGCATCAATAACATCCTGGCGCAAGGCAACGGTGGCGCGAACGCCGGTGGCTTCTTCACCGGTACTGGTCCGACACATACTGACCAGCCCAACACCAGCCAAAGACTGTATGCGGGCGTGATCAACGATGGCAGCGGAAATCACTTCATCATTGATACTGACTTCACCGGTTCTGAAGCCGGCCTTGCCTCGCTTCATTCCGCCGCCATCCCCTATCCTCCTGACCATAGTTTGGCTGGAGCACCGGCGGGAAACGTCAATCTTCCCAACACACCCACTCCGGCTGGTTTCACTGATCCGGCCACGGGCGCTGACAATATCTCCCATGTACCGGACCTCGCCCTGTCTGACACGTCAAAGACAGTCTCTTTTTCCTCAGGCACTGCCCTGACGGATATGAACGGTGGCAGCCCGGTCTGCATCATTCCGTTTGAATGGGTGAAGGGCAATTACAACGGCGTCGGCGCCAAGAGTGCGTCGTGGACTGATTTGACTGGTATCGCAACCTATCAGTTGTTTTTCTTCCTGGCTGCCGGACACGAGCCTGCGAATTATTTCACCGGCAAGTCTGCCGATACCCAGAACGTCTTTTTGGTAGGTCGTAATGAAGGTTCTGGCACTCGTGCAAATACCACCACTGAAGCGGGCCTGCTTCCTCCCTTCGCCTTTAACCAGTATGTTCCGAATGGCTGCACCTATGTTGCTGATAGCACTGGCAACCCCGTGTTGACCTCGCCCGGTACTCCTGTGTGGCCTGCTGGCTCGCCGCACAGCCTGGGCATCGGTTTTGAAGGTTTTGACAGTGGCGGCACTGTTGCCACCGCTCTTTCAGCGGACTCCAGTGTTGGAACTTTCATCACTCTGGCCTACCTCGGTCTGAGCGATGCCGGCACCGCGATCACCGGTCACGGACTCGCGATCACCCTGGACGGAAAGTCTGAAAATGACGGAAACGTTATCAATGGCAGCTACGCCTTCTGGGGTTATGAACACCTGTACGGCCAAGTGTCACCCTCTGGTGATGCCACTCAAGCAGCCAACAACCTCCTCGCTCAAGTTAGTTCCTTCTTTGGAACTCAAACATGGCCGGATGCGAACCAGGATCTCGCGATTGATCCGAACGCCATGAATGCCAACCGGCCCGGTCTGGCCGACACTGGCTATCCTACGCAATAGTCGTCAATCGTTTGAACGCAGTTGAAATTCAGACCGGCGCGGACCTTGGTTCGCGCCGGTTTTTTTGGATGAACGCGGAACCGGCAGCGAAGATGGAGAATAGAAGTGACGGCGAATTTAAGAAACTGCCGGGAATAGTCTTGAATATTTGAAAGGTCCATTTAAGATAAACAAGCGAGCGGCAAATGAAAACAAGGTTGAGAATTTCTGTTTGGTTGAACGTGATATTGCTGGGAGGGGTGGTAATTCTTTGGCGGCATCCCAGGACGGTGGCGATTTCCGTGCCGGTGAAACCGGCGATTCCAGTCGAAGTTGAGCCGCGAGAGCCGGCGGCACCGATCGTACAGATGATGGCAGAGCCGTTCCATTGGAGCCAGCTGGAATCCACCAACGGCTATCTTGCTTTTGTGGCGAACCTGCGGAGGGCGGGATGTCCTGAGCCCACGGTGGAGGACATCGTGTGGGGAAATGTGCAGAGGGCGTTTGACTGGAAACGCGGGCAATTGCGGGTGGATAAAAACGAGCCGGGGCTGTGGTCGGAGAAATCTCAATTGGCCCTGGTGGACTTTCTGCTGGGGCGGGCGTCTTCGGCGCCGGCGACCGAGATTGCGGCGGACCCGGGACAAACGCCAACACCTGGCCGCTCTCAACTGTCCTACCTCCCGGCGATCGTGCCGCTGGCAATGCGAAACCTGGATTTGACCCCGTTGGGACTTTCTTCAGACCAAATGCAGGCGGTTGAGCAGGCGCGCCAGGATTTTTTGCAACAAACGGGCGGGACGCAGCCCACTCCTGATGACAAGAATTATGCCGCCGATCTGCTGAGCTGGCAACAGGCCCAGACCATGGCCGATTACCGGTTGCACTCGACGCTGGGAACCGCCTATTGGAAATTATTAGAAATGGCAGCCGGGCAGCATGCTGAGGAAATGTCCTCGCAGAACTGAACTCATTTCGAGGGACGTTCTGCGATCTCCCCTGACGGAGGCATGGCGGCACGGTGCATCACCCTATCGCGACCGTCGAATCATTAATTCACGAGGCCTGAGTGCCGCAGGAGAGGATCGGGATCCTGGTTGTTGTCCGGATGACGTTGGTGGAAATCGGCTATCATCGTTTTAGCCCGGGCCAGTTGGTTGGTATCGAGGTACCCATGGAGTTTGTAATCAATAACATATTTCTTGCCGATGCCGTTTCCCTGTTCGGCGCTCAGGGCGAACCATACAAAGGCCTGCACTAAATCATTGGTCATCCCGATACCATCGAAATAGATATTTCCAAGATTGGCCTGTGCCGGGGCGTAGCCTTTTTCTGCGGCCCGGGAATACCACCGCCCGGCCTCTATGCGGTCTCTGGGCACGCCCCTGCCATATTGATAAGCCACGCCCAGATCGTTCTGCGCGGGGGTATAGTCTTGTTCGGCGGCCTGGCGAAGCCAGACGACAGCATTGCTGGGAGAGCCGGCGCCGGTTGTGGGGTGATAGTAATAATAATGGCCCAGAGCATATTGCGCCCTGGCCATGTTCTGGTCGGCCGCCATTTGCCACCAGTGAACTGCCTGGTCCATGTCTTTAGGCGTTCCGAGCCCGCCGGAGTAAATATTCCCCAGGCCAAATTGCGCCACCGCATCTCCCTGGCCGGCGGATTTCTGATACCATTTCAAGGCTTCCATCGGGTCCTGGCTGACGCCCAGTCCCGTGCCATAATAATATCCGAGCTGTCCTTCGGCCGGGGCATAACCCTGCTCTGCCGACTGGCGCATCATCGCGAAAGCCCTGGCGCTATCCTGCGGGACGCCATTTCCTTTTTCATAGAGCCGGGCCAATTCATATTGGGCCCGGGCATCGCCTTTGTCGGCTCCCGCCTGAGCAGCCTGAAAGTTAAGGTTGGTTCCTTGTGCCGGGGCTGAAAGCGCCAGCCCCAAAATCAAAAACGTTGCTGTTCGTTGTATGACTGCCGTAAAAAAAACAATTTATTTTCATGGACCGAAAAACTTAGGGAATGAAAATCCCGCCCGCAAGTGACATCTTTGTTCATTCTGTGACGAAATTTGAACTAAAGTTACAATCCAGTGACGGCGGGTCGCGGGTCACTTGTAAAAATCAAAGCGGCTGACTGAAATCTCTAGGAACCAAGGCTATTTCGAATCCACATCAATGTCCTATTCCATGATGCTGATGTCCTTGGAATGGTTGTAGCGGTTTGGGTTTCCAGTTATGTTTTAAGACTTATTATGATAAAACTAGCGTTATCTTTTCGTCGTTTGGGCTTAAAGCTGTCGGTTATGGCACTGCTGGCGTTGCCATCGTTGGCTGGTGCTCAAGTTTATTTTACTTCCACTGGGATTGGGGATCTGAATGCCGGTTTCCGCAAGACGGGTACCCATCAGGAAACTACCGAAATCGTGGCATACCTGGGTAACGTCACTAACGTTCTGGCGCTCCCGGCCGGCACCGTGGTGAACATGGCGACCAACTTCAACACGATAGCGCTCGCGAATATGTGTCCGGATGGGTTTAATTTCCTGCAATGGTCGGTTTTTTCGACTTTCACCTCAGATACGTGGACGAACTGCATAGGTATATATCCGGGAGGCACCACCTGGTACACGGTACCGCGCACCAATGTGAACGTACAGACCAAGCCGGTGAACCGTTTCACACCTTCAAGCGCCCCTTCGCTGGTAGCATCAATGTATAACGTGTCCTACGGAGCTAATTTCCTGTCGGCACAGCTGTCAACCACCAATGTCAATAACAACACGTTGCTGGTGGCGGAGCCTATCGCGGATGGTCCGGGATTCATAATGGATGCCTACATCGGCAGTGGCAATTTCGGAGGGTCCGTTTTAACTTTTTCGGTGGAAAACAACACCTCTAACTCATTCAGCTCTCCTGTGGTTTCCGATTTTTACCAAAATGTGCCTACCAGTAAGAGCGGTGTTATAAATGTAGATCCTATTACCGGCTTGACGAATGGGACGGCCTACGAGGTGGGCTATTTTACGCTTAATCCAAATGGCACATTGGCCTTTACCCGGACTTTCTCGTTAAACGCGTCTACTACCAATGGGCCCAGTCCATTGAAGGTAGGCTTCTCCACTACGGCGACCAACACCACTACTATTACTAACTGGGTCTGGAATTTTGGGAATGGCACGAGCGTCACCAATACCACCGGTGAGAACGTGACCAATACTTATGCCGCTGCAGGCACTTATACCGTGACGCTGACGGTCTATAGTGCGGGCGGTTCCACTAGTGTGTCCTCTTCCATCGTAGTTTCGTCAAGTTCAAGTGCGAAACCGCTGCTTGGCATAGCCGCAGTGGGTGGGAAGTTCATTATAACCGGCACAAATGGTCCTGTGAGCCAGCAATACCGTATTTTGACTTCGACCAATTTACTGACGCTCCTATCCAACTGGACGCCGATCTACACGAATACGGTTCAAGGCAATAGCACATTCGGTTATACCAATGGAATAGGACCCACCAACTCCTTCTTCATCATGGAGTCGCCGTAACGGAGCGCAGCCGCCCATTTCAGGCGCCTGCATGCCAGATGGCGTGCAGGCGCTGAGCAGGGAATGTAACTTGCATTGAACAAATAACTTGCCCGAAGCGGCGGGTTGCTTGCCCCCTCTTTGGCAGGCTCAGTATCAAATGGTTTGCCTTGGCCCGATGCGGGGTTTGTCATCCTATCTCCAATGTCGTTTGCGTTTCTTACCGACCTGGCTCAAACGAACCAGCAGGCCGGACCTATCGGAAAATCCTTCTCATGCCCTGTGACTCTCCTCCTGCATTGCGCTGGCGAATGGCAAGTCAGCCATAAAAAAAGAATTTGAAAATGCCGGAGGTGACGGGAGAATTAGGTAAAAGTCATTCCGATTATGGGCCAGATCCAAAGAGGAAATCCCCATGGGATCCCTCGATTGAAACCGGCTTTCGTGATGACGCATTATGGCAAATCGATCCTATTTGTGCCTGTCCCAGGGGAAAAATCTGCAAGAGGTTTTTGTCCCGTTGCGGCTTGCCCCGATAGAAGTATCTGACGATCTGCTGGGTGATTGTCCGTACCGGGTGCCTTTGTTGTGGCTGGCCATATTTCGCCCGGAAGATTTGCAGGAGGCGCAAATGGGAGGAGAAAAAGGTTCAAGATATGCCCCCATTGCCTCCATCCCGGAAGCGTCCAGCCAGCTTAAAAACTCCCTGCCTTATCTGGACAATTTGTTTTCCGCTGAAGGAAAATTATCAGCCTACACCGGCTATTTTTTATCAAAATTAAACTCCAGCGGATTTTCATTCGTCTACCTGAACCTGGTCGAAATGGAGATGCTGGAGGAAGCGGCCCGCTTCAGAAACCATTTACTCCAGTGCCTTCTCGGTTTTTCCCGGCCGGAGGCGGTCGTCTATCAGAGGCCGGGCGGCTGGCTGGCGAGAGTTTTTCACGGCAAACCGGATGGAAATCCTCATCGAGAGGCCCTCCTTTCGATGACGGGATTGGATCGTTCCCAGCCGATTCTGAGATTTTCTGGGAACTTTCGGCTTGAAGATAAGAAAACCCGCCGCCAGATCTCTTCTCTTATCGGAATGGGAAAAATATTAAAATGAGGCCTGGGCCGGATGATCCGGGCATTCAACCGTGCTTGTCCGGTATATTGTCGTTAAAAAACTGTAGAACCAGATTCGTTGCTGCGCACCACCGGCATTTAAAATCACGCAACAGTTTTCTCTTTGGTCATTTCGCGGTTCGGCTCCAACTACGCCTTATCGGTTTATTGCGCGGAGGCGAGGATAACCGTGACGTGCCCAACCTTGCGGATCTGGGTTTTCTTCTTGTTTTTGTCCTCGTTCTGGGCGGTGTCAGCGGAGGCTTGCTGCTGGGATTGGCTGTTGGCCTGTTGGGCGGCGGACTGTGTGGCGCTGGTGGCGGTGGCGGAACTGCCCAGGGTGGATGTGGCCGTGTTGCCGTTCTGTGAAACATTCTGGCCCAAAAGCGTTGCCGAGGTCTGGCCCGAAACATTCACGCCACCGACACCCACGATGGTTCCCTGGACGGTTTGTCCCGAAACATCGGACTGACCACCGGAAACGAGCGTAACATTCACGTTCTGCTGAGCGGTGACAGTGGTATTCTGGCGGGCAACAATACCCTGGCTGCTGATATTGCCGGTAGCCAGCAAAATGATGTTGCCTCCAATTACGCCCGAATTTCCGGTGTTGATGTTGCCTACAGAAATAGGCGATTGCGACGGTCTAATGCCTTCTAAATACGGCGTCCAATCGTCGTTATAGGGCGTTCCCGCTTCCATCAGGATGGTAGGACCCGGGGCAATGCTCCCATCCAGCGCCTCCTGGATAACACCGGCAGCGTCGGCGATAATATCGCCCTGCGGTGTCATTACGGTGACGTTCCCGGGGGACGAGGCGGGGTTGGGAGGAATTGTTTGTCCCTGCTGCGGAGGAACCAGGGTAATGGCCAGGATACCGCTTCCATAGATAGATTCAGTATAATTGTCGGCCTTGCCTGTGGCAGGATTTACAAATGAAACTGATACCTGGTTAACAGAGTTGCCGCCGGTTCCGATATCGACCGACCCCTGGTATGATTCGACAGATATATTTCCTCCATTGGCGGTGGCAATTCGGGAACCATCAATGTTCACGTCGCCCAGAGCTGTGACGTTTACATTGCCGCCACCGGTGCTAAAAATGCCAAAGCTTAACGACCGTTCCACGTCCGACAACGCCGGGGAACCAAGATCAATTGAGCCGCCAGTGCTGGCTACGTTGACGTCGCCGCCACCCAGGGTTGCGATAGTCGAAGTGAGCATATCCAAATCGCCGGCCGCCGAGATATTCAGAGTCGCGCCTGACGGAGTAATGGAG
>Ga0206900_1202_pt1 | contig 13095 bp, 15 predicted proteins | sample Alteio_BWOrgHeat_46_FD_153235 | JGI IMG/M metagenome (GOLD analysis project Ga0206900, IMG submission 153235) | Enriched cells from forest soil in Barre Woods Harvard Forest LTER site, Petersham, Massachusetts, United States -... | ecosystem: Environmental > Terrestrial > Soil > Temperate forest >... | reverse complement strand
ACTGGCCCTCCGCTTTTTGGAGATGATAGAGGCCCCCTTGGGTACCGACCCAGAATCCCCCGCTGCCATCTCTGAAGAGAGAGTGAGTCGCCTTCGCCTTGGGGTCCGCGGGACGCCAGACGGTGAATCGAGGTTTGGTTACCGCTGGATCGAAGTGGTACAGCCCCTCCCAACTCGCGATCCAGTAAGTTCCGGCGTCCCCTTCCGCCATCATGCTGAGGCGGCCCGGGAGTCCCTGATCCAGGCCGAAGTTCGTAAATTGATAGCCGTCGAAGCGGGACAGTCCCCCGATAGTGGAGAACCAGAGGAATCCGCGAGAGTCCTGGAAAATGCTGCTGACGAAATTGTGCGCCAGGCCGTCCGCGGTGGTGTAGGCCCGGACGGGCAGTTGCTTACCGTTTAGCCCGGCTGCTGGGAATAAGAGAACGCTGCAGAAAAGGCGCAGCGCACGGCTTGGCATGCCGACACCTCCTTGGAACAGGTATCGTTTGGAACCGGCGTAGAGGCCTCGGCGGTACGTTTCGAATTGGTGCGCCGCTGGCCCAAAAATCTGTGAACGGGTCTGGTCGCCACTCCGAGGAAGTCCCTCTCACTTTGCCTCAGGGCCTTTGCCCTGAGCAGCGATCATCTTAGTACGCGGATGCGAGCGTTTCAAGGCGGGTCGTTCTCCGCGCGGAATCCGAATCGAAGCAGCGAGTTCTGCAAATCGTTGAGAACCTCAGAGCAGCGATGAAAGATGAAATCGAGCGCGCGACCTGGATGACCGCGGCTACGAAACAGAGTGCCCTCAGGAAACTTGCTGCGCAGGGGCGATTCAGGTGGGATATCCCGATCGATGGCAGGATTATGGACCGATCGCCATGGATCGCATCCATTTTGTTGACAACGCGCGGGCGGCGTGGAAATTCCGCCAGAGTTATGCTCTCGCGAAAATCGGCAGGCCGACGGATCGTGTTGACTGGAGCATGAGCGTGACGGCAGTGAACGCTTATTCGAGCGCAATCGAATCGAAGGTCGTTTTTCCGGCGGGCATTCTGCAGCCCCCGTTCTTCGATCCCGACGCGGACGACGCCGCGAACTATGCCGCGATCGGCGCCGTGATTGGCCATGAGATGGGACACCAGTTCGACGACACGGGGTCCAAGTTCGACGATACGGGGCGACTACGAAACTGGTGGACGGAACAGGACCGGAAGAACTTTGAGACCCGCGCCGGTTGTGTTGCGAACCAGTTCGACACGATAGATGTCGGAGGAGGCCAGCACCATAACGGCAGACAGGTGCTCGGCGAGGCATTGGGAGACTTGGGCGGCCTTGAGACGGCATATCGGGCCTGGAAGACATCGCTTGCCGGAAGGCCTGCGCCCGAGCTGGACGGATATACAGGCGATCAGCGTTTCTTCATTGCGTACGCGCGCGTGTGGGGCACGCAGATGCGGGCCGAAGCCGAGAGGCAGCAGATTGCGACGAATAATCATCCGCTTGCGAAATGGCGCGCTAATGCGACTTTGATGAACATGCCCGAGTTTCAGGCGGCTTTCCAGTGCCAGCCGGATGACCCGATGGCGCGTCCGGCAGCACAGAGATGCGCGGTCTGGTAAGGATGTCGATCCAGGCTCAAATCAGCAGTCCTCGTTCAGGTGTCGCGACCGAGAAGTCACAGCATCGATTTCGGCTGGGAGCCCGTCATTCGGAACTCCGCTAAAACCGGCGACAGAGCAAGACCGCCGCAGACCGGTCTTCGGTACGGCTCTCCCGATGGCGTTCAGGGTAAAGTCAATTCTTGCTCCGCAGGCGCTTCGCCTCCCTTTTCGCGCTTACCGCGCTTTCCCGCATGCGCTCGTGCTGTTCCCAGTCCAACGCTTCGCTGGCGGAAAGCGCCCGTTGCGGCAGGCTCGGGCTTTTCCCATAGTCAAGCGCCCAGACTATGTTTCTATCGTTGCGCCGGGCCTGTCCGCCCCATAATCGGCCAAACGTCCACAATCTGATCGCCCTTCGCTACATAGTATCGATCAAAGGCATTCGTGCTCATATCCAGATTGGTGCAATAGATCTCTACGCGGTCCCCAAGCTTCACGTCTTTGTCTGCATCGGTCCATCGAAGCGCGCCGTACTCCGCTCCTTGCGTGCCCACCTGCAACCATGGCTTGCCCTTCACTTGATCGGTTGGACGGTTGATCGCCTTGTTGCCGTAATCTGTCGTGACGAGATTGGGATGCCGTTTGCTGTCCACCGTGGTCAGCACGGTGAGCGCACCTTTGAAATCGTTATACACTTTATCGTCGTCCTTGCCGCCCACGGCGAAGTACCCCGTATCCATGAAAACGTACGATCCGGCCTCTAATTCGGTCAGACCGTGCTCGTGATCCATGTTGTAAGTGCCCGTCGAGCCGCCGCTGACGATGTTCACCCGCAAACCCGCCTGCCGCGCCAGCGCCATCGTCTCCCGAACGCCAGACAGGTCGTCGTACGAACGCTTCTTCCGCGCCGCCCAGGTCCTGGTATGCGACGCGGCGCCTGAATACGCCATGAAGCCCTCGAACTGCGCACTCCTGGAAGCCGTCACTTTTTGGGCCAGGTCCACGGCGGGTGCTCCGTTCTCGATCCCCTGGCGGTCCATTCCCGCATAGACCGACACCGCAATGCGCAGCCTGGCGTTTCTGGCCGCTGCCGCCTGTTCCACCCAAACCAGAACCTGCGGATCATCGACCACAAACATGAACGTCGGGTCCTTCTTCGAGAGCGCCACCGCCCGCTCGATATTGTTGACGCTGGCCGGCTGCTTGGTCCAGAGCACGTTCTTGATTCCCGCCCCCGAAAACAGCTCGGCCTCGGCAATGGTCGCGCACGTCAGCCCAATCGCTCCCTGTGCGATCTGCCGCCGCGCCACGTCCACGCTCTTGTGCACCTTCACGTGAGGGCGCATTTCGATCCCGGTAGACTTGGCCTGTTGCGCCATCTGGTTCACGTTGCGCTCGAAAAGGTCGAGATCCACAATCATCGAAGGCGTCGGCAACGTTTCTTTGGTGATGTCGCGGAAATCGCGCAGCGCGATACGTGTCTCGAACTCGTCGTCAGGAAAGGCCGTGCCATTGGTCTTCGCCGCCCATCCCCGCGCGTCGCAAAAGGCGCTGGCGGCGCCGACCATCAGAAAATTGCGGCGTGAGCTCATGGAAACCTCCTCAACGCTGTTTCCTCTACCCTAGTCCATCCCCGCCCGGTTCACAATCGGCAGAACCTGGGGTTCCATTGCGAAGTTCGAACAAGGCAGCACTGCGGTCGTATAGTCGATTTTTGCTGCGAAGGCACCTCGTCACCCTTTTCGCGCTTACCGCGCTTTTCGCGCATGAGCAGTGCCTCGTTTCGATACCAGTGGCTACGTGAAACTGGGGGTGTTCTGGGGGTAGGGCGAGCGTGATGAAAGAGGAAATTTGAGTAAGGACGAGTAATTCTTCCAAACGGCCGCCCTACCACGCATGTACGCGCAAACGGCGACGTGTCAACGATATGCGCTGAAACTAAAGGGTTTATTTTGGCTCCCCGAGCGCGACATCGCAATGACTCATACGTCGGAGGCACGGCCGGAGACCGCGCTATTCGTTGATTCTCAGGCACTTCTGCAAGCACTTGGACCGTCGCGAACAAATGCGCTGCCGATTGATCGTTCGGCATCTGACTTGAGATCCACTCACAGCAATCGCTGTGCAGCTTACGGCAATTCAAACGCCGAAATGACAAATGCCGGGTGCTGAGAGACTGATAGGCCGCTGTTGCGGATCAAAAAAACCCGCCGCTGATCTGCGCGCTTCCACTGAACCGACGAGGAATTAGTTGAACCGCTCAACGTCGACCTCGCTTCACACAACGCGACCTACGGCTTTAGTCTGTTCGTTGATGACTAGCGGAGCGTGACCGGCAAAACGTAAGAAACGGTCTGACCTGATACTTGCGAACGAATAGCGCTGAGATCGACGTCCAGGATAGCGCGCTTTGAAGGCGTTTCATACGAGAGCCCCGACTGGATCGAGGGATCCGGGCAGGGATGAAGAGGTTTTACGTGGGCATCACTCAAAGCTATACAAGCCGGTGGGCTAATAGTCGTGGACGATTTCACATTTCCAATGGGGGACGCAAGGCCCGTGAGCATCCCGACAAGACCGCCGGGATCCAAGCAGACATGTGCGGAGCCAAGAGCTAGTTCCATGCAAATCCGAAGTTCACGGCCTTGAATTGCGATCCTACCGTCGGAGCCGACCGCGGGAAGAGTGGTTACGAGGCGAACCTCAAGCTCTTTTAAGATGTCATTCGGGCTGACATCCAATTCCCATACCCTCGCTTTGGAAGTCCCCAGTCTCAGAGCCATAAGATCCTCCGACCCCTGGCGAAAAAAAGTGGCTGAGGCTTTGTTCAGCACAACGTCTATACCGAAGCTTCGTCCATCCTTAACAAGCTTGCCTGAAAGACGAATGGGGAGGACAGATCCAAACAAGCCCCAGTTGTAACTCTCGTCCTTGCTAGCTGAACCGAAAAAGGCGCTATCGATACTGATGCCGAGAGGGGCATTGTTGGCTAGTGGTACATTACTCGAAAGATATGACTCAAGGTTGGAGAGGGAAGAAAGAGCTACGCCACTATACGCACCTACCGAGGCGTCTGCTACGAGAGCTCCGAGTCCCCGGGTGGTCGATTGAAACTGCCCCAAAACAAGACCAGTTCCGCCAAAATGCGAAGAAACGGGCATTGCAACCGTCGTGATTTGAGTACGAATATCGACCGTCCGCGTTTGCCCTTCTGATTTCCAATCATTACCCTCCAAATGACCAAACTCGGGGTGAATAAAGGCATCCGAGGAAGCTATGTCTTTAAGCCCAAGAGTCCAGCCCGGCTCAAGGCTAAACGGCAACGGTATGGTTAGCCCCTGCCGAAAGAGGGGATATCCCTGGGCGTTACAGTCCGCTTCGAACGATGGAGCAACCGTCAATGACTGCAATGACGCGGCGAGATTACAGTCGGCCTCTCTGGGGCTGAGAGTGCAACCGCCACCGCGGTCGTCAAGTTTGGCCCATACTTGGGTATTGAGGCTGATATCAACGCCGCGGCTCCCCGACAGGCTCCGCCAGGCAGAATCGCTAAGTTGCGATCGCTCCAGCCACACATAAAATGCGGGAGATTCACAAATACGAGGGCCAAAAAACTTTTCAAGCCTAGCCCCATAGGTCATTCCAGAAAAGCGGTTGACGATCTGCTGGATGAAGGGTAGACTCACCGCGACCCTTAAATCGTGTGCCGCCGCGTAGATCGTCTGACCGCGCGCTGAGCTTTGCGTGCTCAGGATAAGGAGTAGCAAGGAAACAGCAGTTCCGTGGCAAATAGACGTTATTCGCATCATCGTCATAATAGTGAGTCGTGCACGCGGTAGGCTTATTCTTGAGGTAAAGAAAAAGGTGCCCAATTTTTCCCGTCCAGTGTTTTCCATACCTTAAACTCTTGGGAGTTTAATGTGACGAATGCCCAGCCGATCTGCTTGGTGGCGAACACGAGCTGTGGAGAAACCGTATAAGGACGTTCGCCCGGACGATTAAGAAGTGGAAGCCATGTGGCACCTCTGTCCGTCGAGGTAACGATACTCCATCCAGTGGCGGTGCTACAGCCAACAATCGAGGTTGTGTCGGGAAGAAAGACGGCTGAGACAGGTTGGCAACCCGCGATCTCCGTTTCAGCCAAAATATGACCAGCCATATCGAGCTCCGAATAAAAGGACCGCCCATTGCGCCCTGTACCTGCGAGCTGGATCATTCCGGTTTGTGAGATACTACCCCCGGCATAGTAATGATCAGTAGAAAAAGGCGTCGATGAACGCCACGCAACTCCGTCTCTGCTGGTAACGATGGATCGAGACCCCAGAAATGCGAAGCCAACCGAAGGGGTGCCCAATCCACGAAATACCGGAGCCGGGAGCACGTCGGAGTACAGGCTCCAGTGACCCTCACCGTCGGGTGAGACATGCATGGATGTGCTAAAGGCACCGGAGCGATTGGAGTCCGGCACGGAAACCGCGAAAGCTATCGCGGGACTGGCGGCCGCCGCCATGGTTGGAGCATTGAATGCCCTTGCCATTCGGGGGACCTGAGGTGAAATCGGGAGCCAGCCGACGTCCGAGTTGCGTGTGGAAAGGATAACGCCGGCACTAGAGCAATACGCGAAGTCCCGAGTGGAAGTCGACAGAAAAGAAAATACAGCACAAGGGAAAAGCGTCCGGCGCCACGACTGGCCGGAGTCGCTGGTTTCGTAGATCCATAGCTGAGCCGGGTCGGAAACAGAGCTAGGGAAGGCGGAAAGGACCAGCCGTAGCCGCTCCGACCGGGCGGAAGAGGTTTGCGCAGCGTAGACCAGCAGCTTCTTGGGGAAGATGGCGTTTGGCTGCCAGCTTCCAGCCAAGTAGGGGACCGGGCTTGGATTCGGGAAGCTCAGCTTGTCTAGCTTGGCGCAGGCGCAACCCGCTCCAGCGCCGCTGAGGGCAGTAACTATGGCAATTAGTGCGGCTTCGCGCACACGACAGTTTGCACTGCTGAGCATACGTTTACGAGCTTCCGACATCACATGTCGGATTATTAAAGAGGCCTCCGACAGACTCTTGGTTGTGCTACATCTTAGTTTTCAAGCATCTTCGGCTTTTGGTCAGGGCGTTGAACAGTCGGCTTCCTTTTCGGATCATTGGTTAACCATAACGCGCTTTCTGATACTGACATAGGTCCTGCGCAAAACAACTGCGGATTTTCCGTAGGCTTGAATATATCATCAGTTTGCGTGATGGGATGGGCTGTAGCTGCGGTACCTGAGACAGACCACTAGATTGTCCTCCGTTGTAAGGTGCCCTTTTTAACACAGCTAAGGTACCTGTCAATATTACGGTCACCAACGGCCTCTGATCGACCATTGGCCGTAGATAGAGTCAGAAGCCCAAGCCGTCCAACTGCTTTGAAAGTCGCCAAGAACTGATCCGAAAAACTTACAATCGCCCGCTATGCTGGCGCAATTGTTGCATGTCAGGTCACTGACATTAGTTCCGAGTGCCTCCGGCATTTCGATGCGCAATCTGAGTAACTCAACGGAGTGCGAGTGGGCACCGTCTTTGGTGCTGGATATCCATGCGTTGCCCCACGCATGCCTATAGCCCGGCGGATATTCCTTGTGGCGGGTAATGCCTAGGAAGAGAGTTGAGGGAAAGCCCTTGGCCTTTACAGCTGTACGGACTTCTGTGGACAACGGAAGTTCGTATATCGCGATCTCCGAGGACGGGAAGCGCGTCTCGCCGCTCTCGATCTTTATGAAATCTTCTGACATTATGGATACCGATTCTTCTTAAAGTTCCGAGTATCGACGGAAATTAACGCGTGAGTCAAGCAAATTATAATCTGGGTTTAATGAACGCTCCGAACTTGGTCACGGAGCGCCGCTTCGCGCCCCGGCGAGATGAGTGCGGGGTTCTGTCAGAAAAAGGCCGATCCCCGCACGCAGGCCCCGCCGAGAACGGGTTGACCGGCTTATCCATCCAGCCGTCGCCGCTGGCTTTAGCCCCGTAATGTCTGAAGAACGGAACTGCTTGAGGCTCTTTGTTTACCGCTGGAGTCAGTGGGCTGGCACAAACAGTACACGGCTATGAATCGCTCCTAACGCTGGCATAACGGTTCCTCGGGGCATCGCCTGGAGAGCCCTTGCTTTCAGAGCGATCGATTTTTGGGTTCCGCGCAGGAATCTGATGACGGCCAACCGGGCGCGAATTTAGGCGTGCTGGCGAATTCGATAAACTCGGCGGGTTGCGGGACAGTGACCTGACCAGATTGCCGGGGTGGCCGGGATATCGGGTATATCAGCACGAAATTGATGAGAGGCGGAAGACGCTCCGGCTGTGGAACGGCGGAAGCGGGGTAATCGCAGGCTGATTTGCGCGGGATGCGGGTGGAAGCTGGAGAGGGCTCACGATACCAGCGAGCGCGAAGTGCGGGATCTTACCTGCATAGAATTCCGGGCGACGGTGGTGGTGGAAATCGATCGGGTTTGTTGTCCCGACTGCGGAGTGAAAACGTAAAAAGTGCTCCAACTTCCGGGTAAGACCCATTCAGCAAGCGTTTTGAGGACGCGGTGGGGATGGTGTGCGAATCGGCGGCCGCGCGACCGGTAGCGAGGCGCTTCGGTCTGGCGGCGAGTACGGTGCGGGCCATCGAGAAACGTTACCTGGGGCGCTGGGCGCGGAGCCGAAAGAAGCCGGTGCTCCGGCAGATGGGCGGGAATGAAATCTAACTCGGAAAATCGCCGAAGTTTCTGACGGTGGTCAGCGATCTGGAGACAGGCGAATCGCTGTGGTTAGGGCGGGAACGGAAGAAGGAAATCATCGATGAGTTCTTCCGGACGGAGTTGAGTCCGCTGCGCCGGGGCCGGACCGAAGTGGCCTGCGTGGATGTGTGGGAACCGTTCACGACCAGCATCCTGGAGTGGGCGCCCCGGTGCCGCATCGTTTACGACAAGTTTCACGTCATGCAGCACGCCAATCGTGCGGTGGATGAAGTGCGGCGCGCTGAGTTCTTCCGCAAGGGCAGGCACATGCGCGGGCTGGTGAAGGGCAAGAGATGGTTGCTGCTCACGTGCTGGACCAACCTGGACAGTCGGAAGCGCGGCAGATGCTGAATGAACTGTTTCGCATCAACCGGCGCGCGATCAAGGCCTATCTGCTCAAGGACCGACTGTGGACGTACACCTATCAAGGTGCCGCCTTGCGCTACCTGAGCGCGTGGGCGGGTCAGTTGCGATGCCAGCGGCTGGATTCTTTCAACAGGCTCGCGGATATGCTGTTCCGGCATCTCGAAGGATGGCTCAATTACTGCCGGGTCAACGTACCCCTTCGGCGTCGTCGAAGCGGTCAACGGCAATCTCAAAGCTCTTCTACGCAGAGGCCGCGGGTACAAAGACCTCCGCTACCTGCTGCTGAAGGCGCAGCGGATGGCTGCACTCAAGACCGAATTCCTCGTTATGCGCAAAGCCGCGTAGAACGACCGATCTTACAGATTCTTGCTCAGAGCCACTTTTTGTGCATTCCCGAGTCATCCGTCAGCGAGTACCCTCACTATAATGAACGGCTCGCGAAATAGGAGGTCAGATTCGCCGGCCGAAAGATAATGCGGACGAGCAACAACGCTAATAGAGATGGGAGTCCCGATTAACTGTCAATCCGCACTGGCGATGGGCTCGTCGCAGGTCATCGATGGCTAGCGAGCGCGTGACGGAAATGCGGTACAGGAAATGTGCTATGAACCCGGGGCCCGGCCTATGCCGCTTCGGTCTCTTTGGCAGAATGTCGCCATCTAAACTAAGCTATGAGGCACCGTGACCATGGACTATGAAACGAAAGAACAACGATGTGATGAAGGCCAAGAAGTGTATCAGAACCCACATTCAGTTCCAACGGTCGTGACAATGGAGTTCAGCGATCGTTGTGACGAGTTGGATTCGGAGGTGCTGGTCTTCGATGGTGGCAAACCGCCTAAAGTGATTGACCGCGATGTTGTCGCTAGAATGAAGACAAAAACGCTTACCTTTGAAGTGCCCTCATCCGGATCGATCTATTTTGATTGTAAGGGTATGGGTACGGGTAAGATGGGATGCTCATTCCGTTTGATATCTGCGCATCCCAAAACAGGCGGCGTCGACGATCCCAAACGGGACCGTCACCCCACCGTAGGCTAGAAGCTCTTTCACATGCCGAAAAAGCATGTCGGTGACCTTCATTCAAAGGCTCTGACCGCTGACATTGCAACTGTCTTGTTCAGGCGCTCTGATAGCGCAGGGCGGAACCGTCATTGGTGTCAGTCCGGCGTGGTCCGGACTTTGCTTCAGCAGATAGACTTTCATCACCTCATCACACGCCGGTTGAGCCGGAACAGTTCATTCAGAAGCTGGCGCGTCCTGATGTCCAGGTTCGTAAGCGTCCGACGAAGTCCGACGAAGGCCGTCTTGATTTAATCAGGCAGCCTCGAATTTGACCATTCGCTCGTATCGGTAGGGCCCGCGCGGATATGATCGAGGAACCGATTGTGCGATTCAGCGGCGGCGTCTACCGCTACTTCGAGTTTCCGATCAGCGAGCATATCCGATTCCAGCGGTATCCAGGTCATCCGGCGGCTTCCTCTCTCATCGAGAATCGTGCCCACGATCCGGCGATTGTGGACACGATCGACTTTGAGAGTCACGCCGCCTCCGCCTTTGCCGTGTCGGCGGCATGAGATTCCACGGCAGCCCCGCTGAGGCCAGAAAAGGATTGAACGGTGGCGGCCGGGATACAACCACGGTCCATACTGCCCCACCTCGCTATGTGCTTGAGAAATCGAAGCCGTGTTGGTTTTCAGCCGGTACTGCGGTCTTTCGAACTGCGCTGCCGGAGTTCAGAGTGCCCATATAGGTCTTCAAATCGGCCTCATTGAAGATCCATGGACCATCTGACAGCGGGTGCTCCGCATGGAGAGTTCCTGCTTCGACTGCAAGTCTGGCTGTTCTGGGACTCACGCGGAGAAATGCCGCTGCCTCCGTCAGATTCATCCACCCGTCGGCTTGCTTGTGCTTGGGGTCATAGATCGGAATGCGATGATGGCTTCGCAAAGCGGTCACACTCTCCTTCGTCCATCGGTTGCCGCGCCCGGTCTTGCATCCATTCCGGTTGAGTACGCCGGCGATGAGTTCGTCCGAACATACTCTGACAAGGACCATAACCGCTTCTATCACGCTTTTGTCGGTATGTCCGTTGTTGTATCCGCGCCGACGCCGCGGCACACGTACTTCCGTGTGTATGCCGCCTTTCCAGTGAATGACAAGAATGATCTCCGCCGCACTGCTGTCAACATCGGCGACCACTTCGTCAATCAGAGTACGCACGATCCGCTTTTTCAGAACGGGATCGGTGTGCGGATCACTCCAGATCGCATCAATGTGTTCGGCGAGATCGGCAAAGCTGCCGGCCGACGGCGCCGGACCGGGTTTCACCGCGATGAGTTCGTCTATCCGCATTTCCAGCTGCCTTACATGCTGGAGTGCCTCATTCCATCGCCGCTCCAGTTCCCCTGCTACGAGCCTGTTTTCAGGGTCCGCAGCATCATATTGCCGCTGCGCTCTGCTTGCGGCGTAGCGGGCTGCTTCCAGATCCCGGCGCAGAGCGGCAATCGCATCGTCCTGCCATTGAGCCTCTTCCATACTGGCCATTACCGCAGCTTCCACCGCAACAGGGCGAACCACCTCGAGGATTTGCCTGCTGATACTGTCGTCAACCGGCACTCCTCCGAACGCAATGCAACGCGGTTCACCATGATCGAGCCAGCCCCGGTGGCACGCGTACCTGAGTACATCATGCTGATTCCCGGTGTACCGTACCGTCAGCTTACGACCACAGCGGCGACATCGCAACAAGCCAGACAGCAAGCCGGCGCCCTGCCGGGCAGCGCCGGGCTGGCCAGACCCCATATTGTTGTCCCGCACCATTCGCTGAATGCGCTCGAAGTCCGCCCAGCTCACGTATCCTTCGTGAGCCTGCGGTATCAGCGCCAGCCACTGATCCTGTGGCTTCCGCCGAGTCTGATGCCTCGCGTGGCCGCCTTCATAGCGAGTGATATGCTCCGTCTTGCCGTAGCTGTAGGCATCGTTGGCTGAAATCCTTGTCATTGCGGGAGCGAAGGTAAACCCGTCCTCCGGACCGGAACGCAATCGCCCGATAGCCATCCAGTTTGAGTTCATGGAGCCACCCGGTGCCTTCTGGCAGGTCGCTCGCGCGCTCCAGCAGCATTGGTTCGATGAAAGAAGCTTTCACATGCAGTCGTTTGATCGGCTTGGCAGCTTGGGAGTTTTGGACCGCAATCCACTATACAGACACTCCTGTGATTGGCCGGGTCCCCCCCCGCATCCGTCGCCGGGAAGAAGTGATTCTGCTAAAGTGTGGTTGCAGGAGGCGAACAAAAGGCGAACAATGGCGGGGGCTTCTCTACGCGCTGAACTCCAGGAATCGCTGCGCAGCCGCTTCGGCAGGCGTAGCGTGCAGCGATGGGGCGGCGCATTTTCAAGCGATAGACTCACCCGCACTTCGCGGTTGCCACGCACCGACCGGAGTTCTGTGCGCTCGTCGATACAGGAAACGCCTTCGATCCGCTCAGCGCAAAACGCGCCGGAGTCTGCCTGCGCCACCTTTTATGGTTGCGTTGTGGCGGCGATGCCGAGAAGGCGCTGAAGGCGGCCGATCTCATCGTGCAGGCAGGCGGGTTCGGAGTTATTGCACTGGATCTCGGGTCCGTTCCTGTTCGGGAGGCGCGGCGAATCTCGCTCGCGTCCTGGTTCCGTCTCCGCCACGCAGTGGAGAAAACGCCGACTGCTTTGCTGGTCGTTGGCGAGCAACATTACACGGCGTCATGCTCGACGTTTCAAATAGAGTGCCAAGCCTGCGGCTCCGAAATCAGAAACGGATTGTTTCACGGCCTCTTTATTGACGCGGTGCTCGGACCCCGCAATCGCGTGACTTCCCGATTCGCGCTGCACGCTCCTCATCGGAAATGACGGATGTATGCCTGTCTCCATGGCGCTGGCAATCTGGCGCTTCTGCTTGAATGCGCTGGACGCTTTTCTCCGCGCATTGAGGAGACCTCATCGGACACGGTGCTATTCGATGTTCGCGGCCTCGGCAGTCTCATCGGGGGCGCCGATGCGATCGCCCGGTCAATTGAGAACGAGATAGGCGTCCCGGCGAATATTGCTCTGTCCGTGGATGCCGACGCTGCGATTCTCGCCGCGCGCGGCATTCCCGGCGTCACCGTTATCAGGCCTGGCGATGAGGCGACGATTCTGGCCCCGCTTTCGGTGAGCCTCATGCCCGGCTCGCCTGAGGTGGCCGCCATATTGGACGTATGGGGCATCCGAACCCTGGGCCAGCTCGCCGCGCTGCCTCCGCTGGGAGTCGCGGCGCGTCTCGGTCATGAGGGTACCTACCTTCAGCATCTCGCCCAGGGCAGAGCCGACCGTCAGCTTAAGCCTGTTGATGAGCCGCTTCGGTTCGATGAGGAACTTGAG
>Ga0206900_1200_pt1 | contig 13169 bp, 6 predicted proteins | sample Alteio_BWOrgHeat_46_FD_153235 | JGI IMG/M metagenome (GOLD analysis project Ga0206900, IMG submission 153235) | Enriched cells from forest soil in Barre Woods Harvard Forest LTER site, Petersham, Massachusetts, United States -... | ecosystem: Environmental > Terrestrial > Soil > Temperate forest > O... | reverse complement strand
GGCCGTTGGCTTTGTCGCTTCAGTGGTAGCCGCCGCCCGGCGTGCGGCTACCACTGCAACTCGGCCATCGACTTTTTCAAGGAATTTGTCTGACACCACACTAGCAGAGTGCCGAAGGCGCAACCTCAGGATCACGGATTGTTTATATTAAAATCAATTGGGAAGCGGTATTAGAGAATGAGTTTCGCAGAGGTCTTTGTCAGGATTGAGAAAAACGACGGCTTGGACTCGCCTTTGTTTGTGCCATCTTGGAGACCATGCAGATCTCTCACTTTGCCCCGCGCCAATTTCTTCCCGAAACCCTCGACCTGACCGATACGGCGCAACTCGCGCCGGTCTTCGAGAAGCTGGAAACAAAGTTGAACGCCATCGCCTCCGTCGCCGATCTCGAAGCCTGGCTCCGTGATCACAGCGAAGTCTGCGCCGCGCTGGCCGAATCATCCTCGCTCACCTACATCGCGATGACCTGCCAGACCGACGACCCCGGGCACGAGAAGGCCTACATGCACATCGTCGAAGTCGTCGATCCGTGGCTCAAGCCGCGCCAGTTCGCGCTCATGCAAAAACTCGCGCAATCGCCCTGCTTCAAGCAACTGCCGCCCTTCTACGAGGTCTTCCGCCGCAGCGTCGAAACACAGGTGAAAATTTATCGCGAGGAAAATGTCGCGCGCGAAACGCAGGTCGCCAAGCTCACTCAGCAGTACCAGAAAATCAGCGGCGGCATGACCGTCGAGTTCGAGGGTAAAGAGCAGACGCTCGCCCGCATGGCCCGCATCCAGGAGGAACCCGACCGGCCCCGGCGGCAGGCCGCATGGGAAGTAGTCACCACCCGCCGCCTCCAGGACGCCGACAAACTCGAAACATTGTTCGACCAACTCCTTGTCCTGCGCAACGAGATCGCCCACGCCGCCGGGTTCCCCGATTTCCGCGCCTACACCTTCGCCCATTACGAGCGCTTCGATTACACGCCTGAGGATTGCCTCCGCTTCCACGACGCCATCGCACACCATGTCGTGCCGCTCGTGCGCGAATTGCAGGAGGAACGCCGCCGCAAACTCGGCCTCGACCGCCTTCGTCCCTGGGACCTCGCCGTCGACCCGGATCAGCGCCCGCCGCTCCACCCCTTCGCCGAGTCGTCTGAGTTGCTGGAAAAATCGCACCAGATTTTCTCCAAACTCGATCCGCGTCTCGGCGATTATTACCATGTTCTGCGCCAGCAGGAACTGGTCGACCTCGACAACCGCAAGGGCAAGGCGCCCGGCGGTTACCAGAGCACGCTTTCCGAAGCCCGCGTCCCCTTCATCTTCATGAACGCGGTCGGCGTCCATCGCGACGTCGAGACGATGCTCCACGAGGCCGGCCACGCCTTTCACGCCCTGGCCGCGCGCGAATTGCCGCTCCACGCCTACCGCAACGCGCCGATTGAATTTTGCGAAGTCGCCTCGATGGGCATGGAACTCCTCGCCGCGCCCCACCTGCCCCTCTTTTATTCCGGCGAGGACGCGAAACGGGCCCGGCGCGATCACCTCGAAGGCATCATCAAGTTTTTTCCCTGGATGGCCGCCGTCGATGCGTTTCAGCACTGGATCTACACCCACCCCGGCCACACCCGCGACGAGCGGGCGAAATTCTGGCTCTCGCTCATGGACCGCTTCGGAGGCATCGAGGATTGGAGCGGATTCGAGCAGGCCCGCGCCCATATCTGGCACCGCCAGCTCCACATCTTCGAGATTCCCTTCTACTACGTCGAATACGGCATCGCCCAACTCGGCGCGCTCCAACTCTGGCAGGCCTCGCGCCGCGACCTCCCCTCCGCGCTCGACCACTATCTGGCCGGCTTGCGCCTCGGCGGCTCGCGACCATTGCCCGAACTCTTCGCCACCACCGGCCTTGCTTTCGACTTCACCGACAAAACCATCGCGCCCCTCATGCGCAACGTGAAGGATGCGCTGGTGGAGTTGGCCCGTTAAAATCAACGCCATGAATAATATCCCTCTCCGCGCTCCCAAACTCCATTTGAGAACGCAATTGCGCACATAATTCCATTATTCTCATTGGTATCCACAACAGGCCAGCCGCCGCTGTTTCCCACAGCAGCTATCTCAGTCAGCCTGCGGCAGGATCGCGGGTAGGCTTTATAATTAAGCGCGACCGGTAAGCTTCATGTAATGAAGCGTTTGTTAGACAACATGCATGAACCCTGAAAAAAACTTTGTCTCAAATACATCGATTCAGAAATTTAACTTGGGCAGCCGGCGGAAAACTCATGTTGCTCAAAGAATGTTCTTCCTCACGGCCATTGGCATGTTCTTTAGCCAGGCATGCTTCGCGACAGACGACAATGGTTACCAGAACACTTTCACCGCGCAAAAGGAGGACTTTGCCTCCAGGGGAAAGAATAAATACTTCATTCTGGAACCTGGTTTTCAATTGGTTCTGGAAGGCAGAAGCAACGACCAACCAACGGTGCTGACCATCACCGTTCTTGATGAAACCAAGCGGGTCGATGGCGTTGAAACGCGTGTTTTGGAAGAAAAGGAAGCCGTGAATGGAAAAGTTGAAGAAATCAGCCGGAATTACTATGCGATCTCGAAGAAGACCCGTGACATTTATTATTTTGGTGAAGAAGTGGACAACTACAAGGACGGCAAAGTCGACAATCACGACGGTTCGTGGCTGGCAGGCGTTAAGGAAGCCCACTTCGGTCTCTACATGCCGGCAAATCCAATTGTCGGCCAGAAATATGATCAGGAACTTGCGCCCGGCATCGCGATGGATCGCGGAGAAATTGTCAGCTTAACCGAAAGCTTCGAAACGCCGGCCGGCAAATTCGATCATTGTCTCAGAACCAAGGACACCTCTGGTCTTGATGGCGATTTTGAAGAAAAACATTACGCTCCCGATATCGGATTGATTCAGGATGAAGGGCTTCTCTTGACCAGATACGGCCAAACGAAGCTCTGAGCATATCTCTTTTGCTCGGTGCAAGTTCAATAAAAAATACTCCGCCGCAAGAGGGCGAAGTTATCCCTCATGGAAAGACCAGTGGCAGCTGCCGTTGTCCCCCGCTTCGATTGCCAACCTTGGCTATGACGCTATTAAAATTGGGATATGCCCAAAGCGAAATCAGGCGATATCTGAGCATTGTCCACCTGTCCGACAAAAATCGCCTTGGCCGAAGCTTTCACCTGTGAGAAACTATCCCTGATGAAAACTCTCGCTTATACCTACTGGCAGGATGGTGATGCCTGGCTTGGTTATTTGGATGATTTTCCTGATTATCACACCCAAGGCGAGTCACTTGCTGATCTCAAGGAACATCTGATCGATCTCTATCGTGATATTTCTTCCGGTGAAATTCCCTGCGTTCGCCATCACGCCGAGCTTGAACTTGTGTGAAGCACCGCGATCTGGTTAAGAAGATCGAGGAACTTGGCTGCGTTTTTATTCGTCATGGAGGCAACCATGATTGGTATCATAATCCTGCCACCAAGGTTTCACAGCCAGTTCCGCGGCACAGAGAAGTTAACGAACATCTGGCAACCGTATTCTCAAGATGCTCTCAAGAAAATAGTATGAGATCCTTCGACAAGCTCAGGATGACAAAATTTGGAAAGGTCGCTTACGCGACCGGTGTCCTGCTGGCGATACTGGCTTTATCCCCCCTCCGCGCCGAGCCGACCGACGACGAGAAAAAGCCTCTTCACGCCGCCGAGCAATCCTACAAGGACGGCGCCTTTGATCTCTGCAACGACCGGGTCGCGGCGTTGCTGAAAAAATATCCGAAGACCGAACTTGCGGCTGAAGCCGAAGTCCTCCAGGCCCGCGCCCTCTACCAGCTCGGTCGCAGCGATGCCGCCCTTGCCGCGCTCAATCTTCCCATCGATCAGGTGCCCGAAAACCTGCGCGCCGACACCCTTTTCTGGCAGGCCGAATCGCTCCTCGATCTCGGCAAATGGCCCGACGCTGAACAAAAATATCGCGCGCTCATCGCGTTGAAGGACACCGCCGACCGCAGGGACGCGGCCAACCTTGGCCTCGCCTGGGCGCTCTTCAAACAGGGCCGGGAAGCCGACGCGCTTCCGTTGATCCAGGCCCTCATCAAGGACAAGGGCTCCACCCCCGCGGGCCAACAGGCGCAATTGCTTCTGGCCAAAGTCGAGCTGGCCAAAAAACAATTCAAAGAGGCCATTGACGGACTCAATGCGCTGCTCGCCGCCAAACCGGAAGCAGACCTCGCTTTTGAAACCAATTACTGGCTCGGAGAAACGTACGCCGCGAACGACCAGCCCGACCTGGCCGCCGCCGCTTATCGGAGAATCACCGATGATCCGAAGGCGTTTCCGAAACCGCTCGTGGCCCGCGCCTTTCTCGGGTTGGGCCGGGCGGAACATGCGCTCCACCAGGACGACCCGGCGGTCCTCGCCTACGAACAGGCCTACAAGCTCACCGAAAATGAAACCACCCGGCTCGACGCCTTCCGCGACTACCTCGAAAGCGCCCGTTCCGGACGGCAATTGCCGGAAGCCGTGGCCAAGCTCCAGGAATTTGCCAAAACCTCCGATCCCTCCGCGCCTGCCGCGCTTTTTGCCATCGGCTCCGTTCTGGCCGAGGACCGGGAGAACGACAAAGCCATCGGCATTTTGGAATCGCTTCTCGTCGCCTACGGCGCCAGCCCCTGGGTTCCCGCCGCCAACTATCAACTCGGGCAACTCTACGCCCGCACGGGCAAACCCGACCAGGCGATCAAGGCGCTGCAAAACTGCATCAACACCAGCACGGATCCAGAACTTGTCCGCACGGCCCGTTTCCAGCTCGGCTATGTCCTGCTCAAACAAACCCACGATTACGCCGGGGCCGCCGCCCAGTTCGCCCAGATTTCCGACGGCTCCACCCCCTCCTCCGAGAATGCCGCCTACAACTTTCTCCTGGCCCAGGCCTACCTCGGCAAAAACGACGTCTTCACCAAGGCGCAGGCCGATTTTGAAAAACGTTTCCCGAAAAGTTCCCATTTGAAGGAAATCGCCCTTGCCGAAGGTCAGCTTCTCGCCGGCCAGGGCAAAACCGACGACGCCAAGGCGGTCTATCAAAAAGCCATCGCCCTCGGCGGGGCCGGTCCCGACCAGGCGGCACTGCTCAAGGCGCTGGGCGATCTCCAATACCAAACCAACGATCTCGAAGGCACGCTGGTAACCTGCCAGATGATCGTCGATCAATTTCCCAACGATTCGCTGGCCGCAAAGCAACGCGGCATTCTCGTCTCTTACGAATTGAAAAAGATCACCGATGAACAGGTCGAGCAGGCCCTCGTCGCCCTCGTGCAGCAATATGCCAACGTTCCGGGCGCGCCCGAGGCCTCTTTCCGCCTCGGCGAATTCTATTTTTATCGCCAGGACTACGTGAAGGCGCAGGACGCCTTCCAAAATTTGACCGCCAATTATCCGAACAGCGACTACGCCGACAAAGCCTATTACTACGCCGGACAAGCCGCCTTCGATCACCAGGATTACACCGCCGCGCGAACCCTCCTCGAAAAAGTTCCCGACGCCTCCCCCTTCAAACCCGACGCGCGACTCTGGGAAGGCCGCGTCTACCAACAGTTGAACTTCGACCAGGCCGGCACTTTTTATGATGCGGTGCTCGCGACGGAAAAAACCGGGCCTCTCTTCGTCGAAGCGAACCTGCTCAAGGGCCAGTATCTCTTCGGGCTTGGCGCGAAGGACCCGGCCAATTACGCCAAGGCGCTGGCCGCCTTCGATCAAATCCTCAAAGGCAAGGAAGGGACCATCGCCGAGCGTAACGAAGCGGCGGTGCGTAAAGCGAAGTGCCTGGAAAAGATGGGGCAGACCGAGGAGGCCACGGCGCTTTATCTTAACGTTCTCTATGGGCGCGTGGCCGGAGACGACTCCGCTTTGCCCACTCCGCCCGAATTTTCCTGGCAGTACGAAGCCGGCTCGCAAGCGGGACGCATTCGCGAAGCCCAGAAGGATTGGCGCGGCGCCATCGAGATTTACCGCCGGCTGGAGGAGATCGGAGGCGCGCACGCGCAGTACTTTCACGACTTGGTCAACAAATTGCGCCGGGACAATTATATTTATCAATAGAGCGTTTTCCTCCCAATCCCATCAGTCCTATTGTCCCGTTCCCAAGCATACGCGCGTGCTTGGGAACGCCCCCTGTTCCTCGCGCCTCGGCGCAGCCCAAAATCGACTCGCAACGCGATCTTGCCCTATTTTGAAAACACGCCCTAACTTATCCCTCGATGTTTGAGTCCGCACTGAGGCCGATCTGGTGGTTGCCGACCTTCGGTTTTTTTCTTTTCGTCTCCATCGAGTTGTGGATGTTCGTCACCCCCGACCGGATTTTCGAGGACCCCGGCGTGGGACGGCATCTGCGGACGGCGGAGGTGATTCTTGAAACCGGCCAGATTCCGCGGACCGATCCGTTAAGCTTCACGAAAGCCGGGCAGCCCTGGGTGGATTTTGAGTGGGCCTTTGAGACGACCCTCGGCGAGTTGTATCGCGCCGGAGGACTGCCGCTCGTCTGCGCCTTTTGCTACGCGATTTTTGCCGCGACGATCCTGGGCGTTTACCGGACGCTGCTTCAGTCGGGCTTCTCGGTCTCCGTGGTGCTTCTCATGACCGGCGTCGTCTTTCTGACCGTGCATATCCATTTTTCGGCGCGGCCGGTTCTTTTCACCTATCTCTTCATGGCGCTGGTGGTCGAGGTCTGGAACCGGCGCGTCCAGCCGCTCAAGCGGGATTGGCTGCTCCTGCCAGTGGTCTTTATGGCCTGGGCGAATCTTCATGCGGGCTGGGCGGCAGCGCTCCTCTTTCTTGCGGGATCGTTGTTCGGGCGGCTGATCGACCGCGTCGCCAAAAGGGTTGATGGCGAGGAAGCGCCGCTGATTCCATGGATCGGACTGACCCTTCTTTGCACGGTGGCGACCTCGCTCAATCCGTGGGGCTGGGCGCTGCACCGGCACATTTTCCTGATGGCCACTTCCCTGAAAAGCGCCGCGCTTTGGGATGAATACCTGCCGCCGAATTTTGCCATACCAACCATGTCGGCCCTCACGGTGCTCTTTATCCTCCTCGTCGTTTTTATGGCGCGGGTTTTCAAACAAGCTCCGCTGTGGCGCTGGGAAACGGTTTTGCCCGTCTTTTTCTTTCTCTACACCGGCCTCAAGGCGCAACGGCACGTCCTCCTGCTGATGGAAGTGGCGGCGGCGCCGATCGCGCGCGACCTCGAGGTCTTGTTGCACGGTACTTGGTGGCCCTTTTTGCGGGAACGGTTAAAGGAATTTCAGGACCGGCAACGGCTGGCGGGAGGCGACGCATGGCTCGCGCTGATCGCGGCCCTGGCGCTCACGGCGCTTTTTGTGCGGACGCCCATCGCCCACAACATTGAAGTGGGCAAGAGCATCACACCGAAGCTGCTCGCCTTTTTGCGCGACCACCCCGACCGTTTTCGGCGGCCGCTGACGACGACCTGGAACGCGGGGCCGCTGCTCTGGAACATGCGGCCCAACTTCCGCGTGAGCTTCGACGACCGGGGCGATTTTTACGGCGATGATACCGTTTTCTCCTTCGTCAACATGACCACCGGCGCGTCCGGCTGGCGGGACACGCTCGAAAAGGGAAATTACGATTCGGCCATTCTCGACCCCTACTTGCAACTGAACCAGCTTCTCCATTTCCTCCCCGAGTGGAAGGAAGTCTATCGCGACAACAAGAGCGTGGTCTATTGGAAAGCTACGACCGTAGCGCCCTAGACATTTTACTTTAATCCGCGCTCGGGGCAAACTCGCGGGTCCCGAGCAGCTTCAGCATTTCCACGACGGCTTGATGGAGCCCCACAAATAAGGCGCGGGAAATAATCGAGTGCCCGATGTTCAGGGTATGGAGATGCGGCACGTCCTCGATATATTCGCGGACATTGGTGTAATGCAGGCCATGGCCGGCATTGACCCGCAGGCCCATCTCATGCGCGAAAGCCGCCGCGCGACCGTGACGGGCCAGTTCCTTCTGGCGCGGGCGCAGGGAGGTGGCATTGGCGTAGGTCCCGGTGTGCAACTCGACGCTCTGGGCGCCGATGCGGTGGGCCGCCTCCACCTGCTTCGGGTCCGCATCGATGAAGGCGCTCACCTCGATCTTCGCGGCATGAAGCTTGCGCACGATACCCTTGAGCCGCCCCATGTCAGCCGCCACATCGAGGCCGCCTTCGGTGGTGACTTCCTCGCGGTTTTCCGGCACCAGGCAAATCTCGTCCGGCTTGAAGAGAAGCGCCTGGCGGGTCATCGCCGGGGTGGCGGCCATTTCCAGGTTAAGGGGGATCAAAATACCGCGAGACAACTCGCGCACGTCGGCCTCCTGGATATGACGCCGGTCTTCGCGCAGATGCACCGTGATCACATCGACGCCGGCCTGCTCCGCCAACCGCGCCGCTTCGAGCACATTCGGCTCAGGCGGCAGGCCTCGTTTCCAGTTGCGGTAACGGGCCTCGCGCAACGTGGCCACATGATCGATGTTCAAGCCAAGGTGGGGCATGCCGCAAGGTTAGGCCCTTTGGGCAAAAGAGAGCAATACTGCCGTGGGTCGTGTCCTGATCCAAAAGTGTTTTTATTTTGGTGATCTTGTCAGTAGCCGAACGTAGCAAACAGTGCCTAAAAGCATGTTTAGCCCGAAAATGCCAAAGGTAAGAATGGAGCCGAGCTGGGCTATCGCTAAGCCAATCACATAAAAGGTTCCAACTAGGGCCTGTTAAGGTAAAAAGGACGGCAGCACAGCCAATGCTAAGCACCAAGCTGGCATGAAACGGAAAAAGCTAAGGATTGTAGATAGCACGCCAAGGCAAGTGATGCCAATAAGGACGAAGAGGGTTAAAATTAAAAAAATAACATATGGCGCTCATTTTCCCTGCGCCACAATAGCCGCTTGCACGGCAACTTCACCTTCAAATTAAGCCGCTTCCTGCCGAGATGGGAATCATTCCATAGGAATGATCGAGAGTAGCCCGGCGATTAATCGCCGGGTCTATGGCCGAAAAGGATAGCGTCCTGTAGGGACGCTTGATCGCCCTCGAATCAATCCATTCCAAATTCATCCGTCCCTCCGGGACGGACCATCCCATTCCTAGACAACCCGGCGATAAATCGCCGGGCTACTTTCGGATGTCCCTCCGGGACTTCCATTCATCATCCCCATCAAGTTAGTGCTTATGGGTCTGCCCCTCCCAAAAATACCGCCATGCGCAGAATCCGCCCTCCGCAGGAGTTACCCATTGAATTGCCTCGATACCTCGCTAACTTGCATTCGATGCCGGTCTATCTGGAAAAAGTCCTACGACATGCGGAGCGCAAGCTGGTTCATAAGTCCCACTTGCGACCGACCGACCTGCTCGATATTTACCGTCGTTTTCTAAAATTAGAGGAACACCGGCTTAAGCTCGAACATGTCCATGGCACGGGCGGGCGCGAGCTTTGCCAAAAGCGCGCCGACGTGATCACCGTCATGCTGCGACACCTTTGGACAGGAGCCTGGGAAACCCACCAGCGCTCCCATCTCGACAAACCCCCGCGCGTCGCCCTGCTCGCCGTGGGCGGATTCGGCCGGGGCGAACTCAATCCCTACAGCGACATCGACATCCTTTTTCTCTATCCCAATGAAGGCAGCAAAGAGACGGGACAGGTGAACGATATCGTCCAGCACATTCTCTACATGCTCTGGGACATCGGCTTCCAGGTGGGCCACGCCACCCGCACCATGCAGGAACTGGTCACGCAGGCCAACGGCGACCTGCGGACCAAGACGTCCCTGCTCGAAGCCCGTTTTCTCTGCGGGGACGAGCCGCTCTTCGCGGAGTTCGAGCGGTCCTTTGAGCGCCGCTGCCTGCGCGGGCATGAAAAGGAATTCCTGGAATGGCGCGTTGCCGATCAACGCGACCGGCACGAAAAGGCCGGCAACACCATCGCCCTGCAGGAACCAAACGTGAAGAACGGATGTGGTGGACTGCGCGACTATCAGAACCTCCTCTGGGTGGGGAAAGTCAAACGGGGGCTGGCCACTACCCAGCAATTTGTCGATGCGCAATTGATCACCGCCACCGAGCGCAAGCAACTCGACCGCGCCTATGACTTTCTCCTGCGCATCCGCACGGAACTTCATTACCAGCAGAAACGTTCCGGCGATGTCCTGACCCTCCGGTTGCAGGGGCAGATCGCCAGCAGTTTCGGCTACCAGCACCGGACCATTCTGCGCCGGATGGAAGCCTTCATGCGGGATTACTACGAACACACGTCGCTGCTTTTCAATCTCGGCAACACCCTCTGCAACCGGCTCTGCGGCAGCGGAAAACCTCATCGGACACGCTGGGCCTTCCTTCCCTTCCATGCGACCCACCGCGAAGAAATCGACGGCTTTGTGCTGGAAAACGGCGAGCTGGAAGCCCTTTCCACCACCACCTTCGGCGAGGAGCCGCTGCGACTCGTCCGCGTCTTTCTTCTCGCCCAGCAGCACAATGCCGAACTGGGTCCCGAGTTGAAGCTCCGCCTCCGCCGCCGTCTCTACATGGCGGACCGGCGTTTCATTTACCTTACCGCCGTGCGCGACACGCTTCTCGCCATCCTCTCGCGCAAGGGGCAGGTCGGACGCGCGCTACGCACCATGCATGAACTCGGTTTCCTCGGCCGGTTCTTCCCGGAATTCAGGCCCCTGACCTGCCTGGTGCAGCATGAGTTCTTCCACCGTTACACCGCGGACGAGCACACCCTTGTCTGCATCGAAACGCTCGATAAGATCATCGATGCCAAGGAACCGCCCCTTTCCAAATACCGCGCCCTGCTCCAGCAGGCCGGACGGCCCCACATCCTCTACCTGGCCATGCTCCTCCATGACACCGGCAAATCCGAAAACAGCAAAAACCACGCCGAGGCCAGCGCGATCAACGCGGTGCGCGTCGCGCGGCGCATGCACCTGAAGGGAACTGATCTTTCCACGCTCGTCTTCCTGGTCGATCACCATCTCACCATGTCCGAGATCGCCCGGCGCAAAAATCTCGATAACGAGGAAACCATCATCGAATTCGCCCGGATTGTGCAGACCCAGGAACGGCTCGACCTGCTCATGCTCCTTACCTTTGCCGACACGCAGGGAACAGGCGCCGCCCGCAGCTATTCCGACTGGAAGGACCTCCTGCTCTGGCAGCTCTACCATCGCACCACGCGCGCGCTCAGCGGCATCAAGGAATTTGTCGCCGTGGTGGAACAGGCGCGGGTCGAAACCCAGCAGCGTATCCTGAAGAATCTCGACCGCCAGTTCGACCCCGGCGAGATCGCCGCCCATTTCGACAACCTGCCCCCCAGCTACTTCGAGACCGTGTCGGAGGACCTGATCCGTGAACACATCAGCATCGTGCACGGGTTCCTCAAATATCAGATCACCCACGACGACGCTTCGCTTCAGCCGATTATCCGCTGGCGCCATTTTCCCGAGCAGGGCTACTCCGAACTCATCGTGGTCACCTGGGACCGCGAACGCATTTTCGCCCGCGTCACCGGCTCCGTCGCCGCCTGCAGCCTCACCATTCTCAAAGCCGACATCTTCACCCGGGCTGATGACATCGCCATCGAAACCTTCTACGTCGCCACCGAACGGCTCGAAGCGGTCACCGATCCCCGCGATCTGGCGGCCTTTCAAAAAATTCTCTACCAGGCCATGAGCATGGAACAATTCGACTTCAACACCGCCTTCGCCCGGCGCGCCGCCAAGCCCCGCTTCCCCGTTTACGACGCCTCCGAACTGCCCACTCTCGTTTCGGTCGACCAGCGCGCCTCGCGCGCCCATACGCTCCTTGACATCCAGACCGCCGACTATCCCGGCCTCCTCTACCGGATCGCCTGCGCCATCGCCGATCTGGGAATCAACCTTGTCTCCGCCCGCGTCACCACCGAAAAGGGGGCCGCGCTCGACACCTTCTATCTCTGCGATAAGGACGGGAAGAAAATTGAATCCGAAAAGGTCCTCACCGCCCTCACGGAGGAAATACGCAAACGCATCGCGGAATGAAAACACGCCCCTCCCTCTTTTCCGAGTTGCGCCGGCGCGACCTGCGCACGCTGCTCCATCCGCAGAAGGCAATCGACCGCATTCTGGCCGCCGCCGTCCGCTCCACCCGCGCCGACTCGGGTTCCTTCATCCTGGTCAATCCGAATTCGGGCCTGCTCGACATCGAGGCCAGCCACGGTCTGAGCGAGCGGGCCAAACGGGTGAAACTTCGTCCCGGCGAAGGCATCACCGGCTGGGTCGCCACCACAGGCAAGCCGCTGCGCACGGGAGATGTCCGCAAAGAAAAGCGTTATGTCTCGATCAATGCCAAAATCCGCTCCGAGATGGCCGTGCCAGTGGAAATGCGCGGGCAGGTGGTCGGACTGCTCAACGTCGACTCGACCAAGACCAACGCTTTCAGCGGCACCGACGAAGCCCGTCTCGTTGACATGGCTTTGGAAGCCGCCCAATGGCTCGAACTCGCCTGGGAAATCGACCAGTTGCGCCTCAAAAGCCGCCAACTCACCAGCCTGGTCGACATCGCCCAGATGATCATTTCCGAAACGAACCTCGATGAAATTCTCGAGCAGATCACTCTCCAGACCTTCCGCCTGATGAAAACGCGCCTCTGCTCCGTTTTCCTCCTCAACGAGGACGGCGAGGAACTGGTCCTGCGCGCCTGCCACGGCGGCACCAAACTCTATCGCGAGAAACCGAACCTCAGCACGGAAGATTCGCTCCTGGGCAGCGTCGTCAAACGGCGCAAGGCGATCTCCGTGGTCGATGTCGTCAAGGAAAAGGGCTACATCCAGACCGACATCGCGCGCAAGGAACGCCTCGTCTCCATGCTCGCCGTGCCGCTCATCTTCGCGGAAAAAGCCGTCGGCGTCCTCGCCGTCTACACCCAGCAGCGCCACCGTTTTTCCAACGACGAAATCAAACTCCTGACCACCCTCGGCGACCTCTCCGCCGTCGCCATCGAAAAGGGCCGCCTCCTCGCCCGCGTCGTTGACATGGAAGAAAAGCTCCGCGCCAGCGAACGCCTCTCCGCCCTTGGCCTGCTCGCCGCGGAAATCGCCCATGAAATCCGCAATCCGCTCACGGTCATGCAAATGCTTTTCCATG
>Ga0206900_1199_pt1 | contig 13231 bp, 14 predicted proteins | sample Alteio_BWOrgHeat_46_FD_153235 | JGI IMG/M metagenome (GOLD analysis project Ga0206900, IMG submission 153235) | Enriched cells from forest soil in Barre Woods Harvard Forest LTER site, Petersham, Massachusetts, United States -... | ecosystem: Environmental > Terrestrial > Soil > Temperate forest >... | reverse complement strand
GCAAACAGGTCGAGACGCAAACGCCGCTGGGCCGCATCGGGCAACCGAACGACATTGCCACGGTGGCAACTTTCCTGGCATCCCCGGATTCCGGCTGGATCACCGGCGAAACAATCTATCTGAGCGGGGGCATGGTGATCAGGTGATCGACGACGGCAAAAGCGATAATATGATCCAGAGCACGTCATTCGAAAAACGAGCACAGTTGAACGCGCTCATGAATCAATGCCTGGCCGAAATGGTGGATCTCCTGACGCAAGTGAAGCATGCGTGCTGGAACGTGAAGCGCACGCAGACGGCCAGTTTACATGAACTTTTTGACGAGATAGCCAAGGAGGTGGAGTGCTACTCGGACATGGTGGCTGAGCGCATCGTGCAACTTGGCGGCATCGCCAGGGGAACGGTGCGCGCAGCCGCCGTCTACTCCCGGCTCGATGAGTATCCATTGGTGATCGGGAGTGGAAACCATATCGAAGCCGTGGCCAGGGCTCTGGCGGATTTCCGACGTGATGTCCATGTTTCCATTGGAGAGATATCCGCCCTGGGCGACGGGGACACGGCCAATTTATTTTTGGAAATTTGCTGTGAGATCGACAAATGGCTGAAGATTGTGCGTGCCCGTTCGAAAACGGCCCGCGAGCAGGTTCGCAATCATCAACTGACACCGGCAAATGTTTTCCGGAATGGCCTGGCGAAGCAAAAAAGCGCCGCCGCCCATTTCCGGTTTCTAACGAAATTCCATCTAAAAAGAGTCAAACCCTGAGAAAGGAAATACCATGTCAACGTTCGATAAACTCCGCGCTCCACATGACTCATGCATGAAAGCGATCATTATTTATGACAATTTTGCTTATGCGGCAAAGGCGAATGAGATGTTGCAGCGGGCGGCAAACCAGGCGAATACAACGATGCGCTGGAACATCAAGCCATGGAGAGTGGACGCGTTGAACCTGCATCGGGGCGCGGAAGAGGCGCTCCTGGACGCCGTGGACGCGCACTTGATCGTGTTTGCCGGTCATCGCGCCCAGGCACTTCCCTCCTGGCTGCAGCATTGGCTGGAACGGTGGGCCGGGTGCCGCCAAATTGCCGACGCCGCCTTTGCGGTGATTGGCGGACGCGATGGCGATGCACTTTCGATGCCGACGACACCGGAGCTGTCGCACTTTGCCGGCCGGCACGGACTTGATTTCATCACTGACGACGGGGCGGTCACGAACAAGGAAGAGGAATTTCCCAATACGCCGGAAGAAAAAGCGATGCCTTCCCTGGTCCGGTCGCACTTAATTAATGTGCCGAGCGGCGTCAGTTACCGGGGGTGGGGCATTAACGATTAATCCGCAAGAAAAAAAACCGGGGAAATCGAATTCATGCAACGAGGAAACAAAATCATCGTCGTTAGTTTCGTCTGTGAGGATTTCATCTTGCCGGTTTTAGATAGAGATTCTCCAGTCACTGAAGATTTTTTCCTGCCGATCGCACGCTTTTCGCGGCGGCAGACAGGCCAAGCCATCCTGGCTGAATGGGAGCAAGTCTGCTTCAAGGGTCATCAGGTATGAAGAAGACGAAAATCAGTTCTGAATCGAAGGCCAAAAGAAAAACTCCGCGCCGCGCAACCCGAGCGGAGCCTTTTCGGAATCTTTATCAACTGATCGCACAGCAACCGCTGTTCAAAGGATTGAATCCAAGCCAGCTCGAGGTGCTCGCCGGTCTGGCCATGGAAATGCAGTTCACACCCGGGGAATATATTTTCCGGCGGCTGGATCCGGCCAACCGGTTCTATGTGATCCTCGAGGGCAAAGTTGAACTGGAATTGGCTTCGCCCCGGGACGGCGTGGAACCCATTCAAACGGTCGGACCAGGCGATTATCTGGGATGGTCCTGGTTGTTTGATCCTTATTCTTTTTATGTCAGTGCAAAGGCAACAGAACCGACCCGGGGCATTTTCTTTTATGGAACGATGTTACGGCAGTATTGCGAGGACGATCACGATTTGGGTTATGAACTCGTGAAACGCATTGCGGGGGCGGCGTTGAAAAGGTTTATTGTCTTCCAGCAGAATATTCCCGCGGAAGCGCTGGATCCGTTTTTAGCCTCGAAAAAAAAGGAAGCCGTCAAATCGGCGTCATCATGGTAAATCTTGCTTCCATAGCCGGTTACACGGTATATCCATGGGGGAGGCAGGTGCCCGGGGATTGGTGGTTGACCAAGCTGATACCAAGCGGGTGAAAAATATCAATGGATTGAAATAAACCATGGCGGCAAATGCACAACGCGAATTGGAAATGGATCTGCAGTTCGGTCCTTCCGGATTTGCGCGCCTGGTACTGGTTGGCTGCCTGAATGCGCAAAATGCGGCGGTTTCCTGGAACCGCCTGGAGCAGGAGCCTCGCGTGGCGACGCTGGAAAAGCTGGAAGTGGATGCCACTGAACTGGGATTTTGTGATGGCGCAGGATTGGCGTTGCTTCGCTACTTAAGCATGGGGCTAATGAGTCCCAATGCCACGGTTACGATACGGGGATTGGAACCGGGGTTGGAGCAACTTTTTCAAGGATTTACTCTGGCAGACTATAAGACACTCCGTCCTTCCCCGGCGGCAAAATGCCATTCCATCCCGGAAGAAATGGGCAGCGGAATCCGGCAGGCGGCGGCGGATCTGCAGGAGCAAGTTGAGTTCCTGGGAAGTGTCACGCGCAACCTGTTGCCCGTCCTTTCAAATCGAAGATTAACGCGCTGGCCGGAAGTGCGCCGGGTTTTTGAACTGGCGGGCGCAAACGCAGTCCCCATCGTTTCATTGGTCAGTATCCTGGTCGGGTTAATCATCGCCTTTGAGTCTGCCCAAACGCTGGCAAAGTTCGGCGCGCAGATTTTCGTGGTGAACATGATTGGAATTATTATGGTGCGTGAGTTGGGGCCTTTGCTGGCGGCGGTGTTGCTGGCGGGACGTTCCGGCTCGGCGTTTGCGGCAGAACTTGGCACCATGAAGGTCAACGAGGAACTGGACGCCCTGCAAACATTCGGCCTGGATCCCATTCGTTTTTTAGTCGTTCAACGGATTATCGCCGCGGTGCTGCTGACGCCTCTGCTGGCCATCTATGCCACCTTCCTGGGGGTCATGGGAGGCGCGCTGGTAGCGTTTGCTTTAGGATTTCCATGGTCGCTGATTTTTCATCAATTGACTTCCACCCTGAAATTGAGTGACATAGGTTTTGGATTGAGCAAGGGGGTCGTGTTTGGAGTGATTGTATCGGCGGTGGGCTGCCTGCGCGGCCTGCAGACGAAGGAAGGTCCGAGCGCGGTTGGGATTTCGACCACCCGCGCCGTGGTCACAAGTATCGTGCTGATCGTCATGGCAGACGCGGTCTTTTCCGTGCTCTTCTACGCTTTGAAATTATGAGCGACACCAGGGAAACCATCATTAGCGTTCGCAACCTCAAGATTGGTTATGGAGAAAATGTGATTCTCCAGAACATCAGCTTTGACGTGAGATGCGGGGAGGTGTTTGTCATTTTGGGTGGTTCGGGGAGCGGCAAAAGCACTTTGCTAAAAAACATGATCGGACTTTATACCCCGCTGGAAGGAGAAATCTGGATTGAGGGAACCAACCTGGTCACAGCGGAGGGCAAAGACCGCAGGGATTTGTTGCGAAAGTTCGGCGTGGCGTACCAGAGCGGCGCCCTCTTCGGCTCCATAACGGTACTGGAAAATGTGCGGTTGCCGCTGGACGAGTTGACTCCCCTGCCCGGTCCCTTGAAAGAATTGACTGCCCTGGCCAAGTTGAAACTGGTGGGACTCGGCTCCTCTGCCGAAAAAATGCCTTCTGAATTGAGTGGCGGCATGCAAAAACGGGCGGCCATTGCGCGCGCGATGGCGCTGGACCCGCGAATCCTTTTTCTGGACGAGCCGTCGGCCGGGCTGGACCCGGTAACTTCAGCGGACCTGGACCTTTTAATTACGGAACTGGCGCATCAGTTCGGCATAACGTTCGTCGTCGTCACCCATGAACTGGCGAGCATTTACAAGATTGCCGATCGCGTCATCATGCTCGACCGGCAAACGGGGACGATTGTGGCTGAGGGACAACCGGCGGAATTGCGAGATCGGTCCGCCGATCCCTGGGTACACCGCTTTTTCAACCGCGAACCGGATGCGACCGCTGCCGGGCTGCATCTTTAGAATTTCATGAGCAAACCGATCAACAATTTTAAGCTGGGACTTTTCACCCTTTGCGGACTGGCGATATTGGTCGGAGCCCTGTTTGCCTTTGGCGCGCGCAGTTATTTTGTGCCGACCAGCCAGTATGAAACGTATATGGAGGGGGATGTCACCGGGTTGAGCGTCGGCTCGCCGGTTGAACTGCGCGGTGTCAATGTGGGCAAAGTCACACGGATCGACTTTTCCTGGGTGGAATATGAAGTGACCCAGCCGAGTTATATCGTGGTGGATTTCCAAATGCGAAATGATATTGCGCCGGGTTCGAAAAGCACCTCGGATGAGGAGTTGCAAGCTGCCATTAAACGCGGCTTGCGCGCACGCATCAAAGCGAAAGGCATTACAGGCGCTACCGTGCTTTCCATCGAATATGTCAATCCCGACGAAAACCCGGCCGCCGAGTTTCCGTGGAAACCGAAAAGCATTTATATTCCATCGGCTCCCGGTCAATTTGTCGAACTGCTCTCATCCATCCAAAAAATCCTGCGCAACGCCCAGAACCTTGATTTCAGCAAGATAAATCAACTTTTAGTGGCTGACTTGCAATCAGGGGGACGGGTTTTGGATCGGGCGGGGCAGTTTGATTTTGGCAGTCTGAGCACGAATGCCGACTCATTGATCACGGATGTGCGCGCAAGCAACGCCCGGTTAAAGTCGCTCTTGCAGGACACGGACGATACCGTCAATAAACTCCAGCTGGAACGATTGACGCGGGATTTGGACACGCTGGCAAACCAATTACAGGACACGGTGGCGAGACTGGAACCCGGCGTGGCGAATATTGATTTTGATGCCTTGAATAAGACACTCACGAATGCCCGCCAGACCATTGAAGACCTCGATGATACCCTGGCCCAACTGAAACAATATCCGTCCGGTTTCCTTTTTGGAACGCCACCGGCCCCGGTAAAAGGTGTGGAACCATCCCAAAAGCCATGAACCAAATTGAATATAATCAAGGCGCTAAAACCATGGTGAGGATTTGCGGTATAATGCTGCTTGGGTTGACGTTCGCGCTCGGCGGCTGTTTGTCCCGGGCGCCGATGAAGAAAGAAACGCTTGCCTTTAGCGTGTCGGCCATGACCACGAAGAAGGGAGCGACAGGGACTCATGTACTAAGCATCAAGACATTGCAAATCGACCCGCCATACAATGGACGGTCGCTGATTTACCGAACGGGAGAATTTTCTTATGAGCGCGATGCCTATGCAGAATTTCTGGGAACTCCGGCTGACGGATTAGTCGCCCCAATAACCCAGATGCTGCGCGACGATGGCGGTTTCAGCGCGGTCGTCAAAACAGGTAGCGCGGCCAAGCCTGATACCATGGTGGAGATCAACATCAACCAGCTTTACGGAGATATTCGCAGGCCGGGAAGCCCCGAGGCGGTTCTGGCCATGCAAGTGATCTTCATGAACGCAACCAATGGCCTGCCAGGCAAGGTCATTTTCCAACAAAATTATTCGCGCCGGGTTCCAATGAAATCGGCAACGCCGGCGGCACTGATGGAAGGCTGGAACCAGGCGCTGGTCGAGATTTTCGCTGACATGGCGTCGGACCTAAGAAGCCGGGAAATCGAATAAATGAATATATAGAACGGCAAGATAATGGCATCCACTGACAATCCAGATTCTACGAATAAAAGTCCTCAAGCGGCGGCCTCCGTTCCCCCTGCGAGCAAACCGGCGCCGCCAGCCGCTCCCAAAAAAGGCCGGCGACGGATTGTTATTTTTATTATATTGTTTGTGATCATCGGGGCAATCGCCGTTTCTTATTTCTTTCGGCTGGATTTTCCTTATCGGTGGACGGAGGACGCATATGTCCATGGCAACAAGGTTTTTCTGGTGCCTCGCGTGACCAGCACGGTGGTATCGATCAATGCGGATGACACGGACCTGGTGCAGAAGGGCCAGCCGCTGGTTGTTTTAGATGACAGTGACGCGAAAGTGGCATTGCAACAGGCTGAAGCCGTGTTGGGGGACACCATGCGCAAGGTCTGCCAGTTTTATGCCAATGTCGTGGGGTATAAAGCTGATGTTGAAGCACGTAAAATTGAACTGGCAAAGGCCGAGGACGATTATCATCGGCGAGTAACGGCCAAGTCCGGCTCCGTTTCAGCGGAAGATATCACTCACGCACTTCAGGCGTTGGATACTGCCCGCGATACGCTGGATGTTGCCAAACAACAATTGGCCGCCGCACAGGCACTGACCGCGAATACTGACCTGGAACATCACCCGTTGGTACTTCAGGCCGAAGCCAATGTCCTGGATGCGGATCTTGCGTTGCAGCGGACGATTGTTAATGCACCGGATACGGGATATGTCGTCGAACGAAATGTCCAGGTGGGACAGCGGGTAACGCCCGGCGCGCCGATGCTGGCCATTATACCGCTGGGCCAAATCTGGGTGGATGCAAACTATAAGGAAGCCGAGCTCAGGTATGTGCGTATCGGGCAGCCGGTGACTTTAAAATCAGATTTTTATGGCGATGCCGTCGAATACAAAGGCCATGTCGTCGGACTGGATCCCAGCACGGGCGCAGCTTTCTCGCTGTTGCCGCCGGATGAAGGTTCGGGCAACTGGATAAAAATCATCCAACGCGTGCCGGTTCGAATTATTTTGGATGGGAACGAACTTGAGAAATACCCGCTTAGGATTGGCCTGTCCATGCGGGTCACCATTGATACTCACGATCACAGCGGTGCCCTTTTAACCGGGACTCCTTCTACTCAATCCGTTTATGCAACCGACATTTATTCAAACGAATGGTCGAAGGCAAATGACCTGGTACAAAGCCTGGTGACGACCAATCTTCAGGCGCTGGCGGACCTTGCCCGCGATTCTTCGGCGGTAATGGTCCGGGAAAACCACGAAACGGAAATGACTAATGAGTAATTCCGCGACGACAACAACGATCAATCCGATGAAAGCCCTGGCTGAAGATTTTAGCTGGGAAAAAATCGGATTTATCGTCGCGGTAAGTTGTTTGGTCATGCTTGACGGCGTCAATGGCGCCGTGTGTTCAACGCTGGGGAGATATTTGAACGGTAGTTTTTCCGTGACAGCAGACCAGGTAACCTGGGCGGCGATTTTCTATTATGTCGGGAAGCTTTATATGCTGCTGATTGCGGCGAAATTGCAGAGCATTTTTGGGCAACGGCGATCGTTCCTGACGGCATCCGTTGCTCTTGTCCTGATGACGGCGGCAGGCATGTGGGTGCAAAATTATCCTTTCCTGCTGGCCGTGCTGCTTTTACAGGGGGCAGCCGGTGGCGCGATGGTTGCCATGGGCCAGGGAACTTTGCTGATGTTATTCCCCCGCCGCGAACAACCGCTGGTCCAGGGGGTGTACGCGCTGGCGGCAGTGATGTTTCCAGCGACGGTGGTGCCGGAGGTCCTGGGAGCTTCCGCTTACGACTTCCATTGGCGATATGCCTATCTTTGGATGCTGCCATTTGGACTGTTGGGGTGTACGTGGCTTTTTTGGAAACAAAAAATGTTAAGCGATTCCACGCGTCACAACCCATTTTTACCAATAAGAGTAATTCTCATGGTGACAACGCTCTTTTGTGTAGTTTATGTGCTCCAGCAAGGCAGCCGCAACCGCTGGCTGGAATACCCGCCGATTGTCTGGGCGATTTTGCTCGCGGCCACGTGCATGGTCGGGCTCGCGTTCGTCGAAACCCGGGGCGGGCCGACGTTATTACCGTATGGAGCTTTTCGTTATGCCAATTTTACCTATGGCATGTGTGTGGTTATCCTTGCGGGCATTGCCTTTTTTGGAAGCGGTTACGTCATTTCCGGCTTTGCCACGGGGGTGTTGAACTATCCGGTTTCAAAAAGCGGGCTGGTTCAACTTTCCGGCACGGTTCTTTCGGTCGTATCCTTTTTGAGCATCGGCGTTCTTCTCCGGTTCGTTAAAATCAATCCGGTTTTAATTTTACTTACCGGGTTGTTATTGTTCGGCACTTCTATGTGGAACCTCGGTCAGGCGCCATCCAATCTTAATTTTGAAGGTTTCGCTTCCTGGCTGATCCTTCGCGGATTTGCTTTGGGCTGCCAGTTTATTCCACTGACGTTATTGGCGTTGACCTGCCTGCCGGTCGAGGATGATGTGGCCGCAGCGGGTTTATTCAATTTTAACCGGCAGATTGGCGCGCTCTCCGGCATCGCCTGGCTGCAAACGCTCCACGAGAATTTGACCGACCGCAATCAAACCATTTTCGGCAACGTACTTTCTTCCACCAATCCCAACACGCTCATTTATACCCAACACGTCCAGGATACGCTCGCCCTGTATGGAACCCCGCAGTCGCAAATTCCGTCCGAGTCCATGGCGCTCACAGTGCGGGAAGCGTCACGTCAATGGTCCAGCATTGCATTCAACGGATGCTTTGAATCCCTGGCGATGATGTTCCTCTTCGCCTTTCCTTTAGTGGCGCTGGCTCGCATCCTGACGACACGTTTTCTGAAACCACCGGCATGCCAATAATTCACAAACATTTTTCATCCGTATTGATGTTCTGCCAGGCGACCTTGGTGGCTACGCTGCTTATCTCATTACAGTCCGGCTGCGCTGTTGGTCCGGACTATGAGGCCCCGAAGCCGGGCACGTCGTCGCAGTGGACGACGTCTTTGGAGGGCGGGGAGACCAATGGTCCCGTGGCGCTGGCCCAATGGTGGAAGAACTTCGGGGATACCAACCTGGATGCCTATATCGCCACGGCTATCCAGTCCAATCTCACCCTGCGCGTGGCTGAAGCCCGGGTGCGCGAAGCGCGCGCCCAGAAAGGCATCGTCTCGGCCGGCCTCTGGCCTTCCGTGGGCGCTGGAGGTTCTTATTCCAAAAATCGGTACTCGGCCAATACCTTTCCGGCCCTGCCTCCCGGCACAGATCTCTCTTATAACCTTTACGATGCCAACTTCGATGCCGTCTGGGAACTGGACGTCTTTGGCGGCACCCGGCGGGCGGTACAAGCAGCCAGCGCCCAGATTGGCTCGGCCGAATACAGCCAGCGGGATGTGCTCATCTCTCTCTTAGCGGAAGTGGCCCGGAACTACATCAGCGCCCGGGCTTACCAGGAACGCCTGGCGATTGCCCGGGATAACATCAAGGTGGAGCAGGATGTCCTGGATTTGACCAGCAACCGCTTTGAAAACGGCCTGGGCAATGATTTGGATGTTGAACAGTCCAAAGCCCTGCTAAATACCACTAAATCTCAGGTTCCCTCGCTGGAAATTGGCTTTGATGAATCGGTCCGGGCATTGGCGGTGCTGCTGGGCCAGCAGCCGGATGCGTTGATGGATGAGATGTCGGCCAAGAAGGACATTCCGATCACCCCGCCCCTGGTACCGGTGGGGTTGCCTTCGGATTTGCTGTTGCGGCGGCCCGATGTGCAGAAGGCCGAGCGTGACCTGGCGGCGGCCACAGCGCAGATTGGAGTGGCCAAGGCGGATTTGTACCCGAAATTTTCGCTGACGGGGATTGCGGGGTTGCAGAGCGTTTCGGCGGATGATTGGTTTCGTTATGCGAGCCGTTATTGGTCGGCGGGACCGACGGTGCAATGGCAGTTGTTTGAGGCGGGAAGCATTCTGGCCAATATCCGGGTGCAGAACGCGAAGCAGGAGGAGACGTTGAACACGTATGAGCAGACGGTATTGGTGGCGCTGGAGGACACGGAGAACGCGCTGACGGAATATGCGAAGGAACAGGTGCGGCGGGAGTCCTTAAAGCAATCGGTGGACGCGAACCAGGCGGCGTTTGATTTGTCGACGCAGTTATACAAGAGCGGGTTGGCGGATTTTATCCGGGTCTTGAACTCGGAGACACAGCTCTTTCTCACCCAGGACGCCCTGGTGGAAAGCGACCAGAACATCTCCCAGGACCTCGTCCAACTCTATAAAGCCCTCGGCGGCGGCTGGGAGGAAGAGGAAAAATTATCACAACAAAAGGAAGACAAGAAATTATGAGTGATACCCTCCCGGTGATTTATCTGGCGCGGCATGGCGAGACGGCGTGGAGCCTCTCAGGCCAGCATACGGGATTGACTGATTTGCCGTTGACCAAACCCGGCGAACAAAACGCCCAGCGGCTGGGGAAACACCTCGCTGGACTGAATTTCTCAAAGGTTTTTACCAGTCCATTGCAACGCGCGCGCCGAACCTGCGAATTGGCTGGATTCGGGTCCGTGGCGGAAATAGACCCCAACCTGGTCGAATGGAATTATGGCGATTATGAGGGCCGCAAGACCGCAGAAATCCATGCGGAGCGTCCGGACTGGCAGTTATTTCGCGACGGTTGTCCGGGCGGCGAATCTCCAGGCCAGATTGGAGCGCGCGCTGACAAGGTGGTAAACCGCCTGCGCGGCATCAAGGGCGATATCCTGCTCTTTTCCAGCGGGCACGTTTTACGGGTGCTCGCGGCCCGCTGGCTGGGGCTTGAAACGGCCGCCGGAAAATATCTTATGTTAAGCACCGCCAGCTTAAGCATGCTTAGTTATGAAAATAATTTGTCGCAACCTGCCATCCGCTTGTGGAATGATACCTGCCATTTAGAAAAAGAATAAAACCAAAGGAGAAAAAATATGAAAGCTACCCAACAATTGCATGACCTCGGCCAGAGTCTCTGGCTTGATAACATCACCCGCGACCTGCTGAACAATGGCACGCTGGAACGTTACATCAAACAACTCTCGGTGACGGGGCTGACTTCGAACCCCACCATTTTTGATCACGCCATCAAAAACAGCAGCGCCTATGACTCGGGAATTCGCGAATGCCAAAACCGGGGCAAATCCGGCGAGGAACTGTTCTTCAACCTGGCCATCGAGGATTTAGTCAGGGCTGCGGACTTGTTCCGCCCCATTCATCAGCAAACAAACGGCGTAGACGGCTGGGTGTCGCTGGAGGTTTCGCCACTATTGGCTCATGACGCCGCCACAACTCTTGCCGCGGCCAAAGACCTGTACCAGCGGGCGGGACGGCCTAACCTGTTCATTAAAATTCCCGGCACGAAGGAAGGTTTGCCGGCCATCGAAGAAGCGATTTTTGCCGGCATTCCAATTAACGTGACCCTGTTGTTTTCACGCGGCCAATATATTGCGGCGGCGGACGCTTTTATGCGCGGCATCGAACGCCGCATCGAGGCCGGATTGAATCCACAGGTCGGCTCGGTGGCTTCGGTTTTTATCAGCCGTTGGGATGTGGCCGTGGCAGGCAAGGTGCCGGCGGCACTCAATAATAAACTGGGTATTGCCGTGGCCAGCGACATATACAAAGCCTACCATGAGTTACTGGCCTCACCCCGCTGGCAGCGCGCCTTTAACTCGGGTGCCCGGGCACAGCGTCTATTGTTTGCCAGTACCGGAACGAAAGATCCCAATGCGCCTGATGTCATGTATGTCAAGGCGCTGGCCGCTCCTTATACGGTAAATACGATGCCGGAAGGAACGTTGAATGCCTTTGCTGATCACGGTGACGTGAGCCACATTATGGCTGCCGACGGAGGCAACTATAAGAACATTTTGTGGCAATTTAGCCAGGCCGGTATTAACGCCGACGCCTTGGCTGCCCAATTGCAGGATGAGGGAGCCAAATCGTTTGTGAAGTCCTGGGAAGAATTGATGTCAGTCCTCTCATCCAAGGGCGAAACGTTGAAAAAGGCGGCTTAACGATCTAAAAAATTATGAAGGTATTGGTAATTGATGTTGGAGGAACTCACGTCAAGGTGCTGGCCACCGGGCAAAAAATGCATCGCGAGGTTGGCTCCGGGCAATTTATGACTCCCAAGCGAATGGTTTCTGACGTTCTCAAAATGACCGCAGATTGGGAATACGAAGCCATCTCCATGGGCTATCCCGGCCCGGTGGTCCAGAATGGGCCGGCACTGGAACCGTGGAACCTGGGGAAAGGCTGGGTGGGGTTCGATTTCAAAAAAGCGCTCAAGCGTCCCATCAAAGTCATCAATGACGCTGCGATGCAGGCATTGGGAAGTTATCGGGGCGGCAAGATGCTCTTTCTGGGACTGGGCACGGGGCTAGGTTCGGCATACGTCATTGAAGGACAGGTCCTTTCCATGGAACTGGCGCACCTGCCCTACAAGAAGTCTACATTCGAAGACTACACCGGACTGCGCGGATTTAAAAAATATGGCAGAAAAAAATGGCGCAAGCACGTGATGGATGTGACGGCGAGATTGATTGCCGCGCTTGAGCCGGACGAAGTGGTTTTGGGAGGCGGAATGGTCAAACAACTAAAGAAACTCCCTCCGCTTTGCCGGGCGGGAGATAACGCCAATGCCTTTATTGGTGGATTTCGCCTGTGGAATCCGGATGCAAGGCCAAGCCGCACCCCGGCGCCATCGACCAGGGATACGAAGGAAATTATTCGCCAACACAAAAAAGAAACCACGAAAAGAAAATGAAAAAGGCCAAATCACTCACTCAATTTGCGGGCTGGAAGGCCCTGGCGGCACACAGCAAACAAATCAAAAAACTGCACCTGCGGGATTTATTCGCGAAGGATGCGGAACGCGGTCAACATTTCACCGCTGAAGGCGCGGGTTTGTTCCTGGACTATTCAAAAAACCGCATCACGGACAAGACGTTGAAGTTGCTTTTGCAACTGGCCAAGGAGGCCGGTTTGCGGGCGAAAATAGACGCGATGTTCAGCGGCGAGAAAATCAACATCACCGAAAATCGCGCCGTACTGCATGTGGCATTGCGTGCGCCGAAAGGGGCAAGCATCGTCGTTGACGGCAAGAACGTGGTGCCGGAAGTCCACGCAGTCCTCGACAAGATGGCGGCATTCTCCAATCGCGTACGCAGTGGCGTATGGAAAGGCCATACCGGCAAGCCCATCCGCAACATCATCAATATCGGCATCGGCGGCTCTGATCTGGGACCGGTGATGGCCTATGAAGCGCTCCGGCATTACAGCGAGCGCAACATAAATTTCCGCTTTGTGTCAAACGTAGACGGGATTGATTTTGCGGAGGCCGTTCATGATCTGAACCCGGCGG
>Ga0206900_1179_pt1 | contig 13275 bp, 13 predicted proteins | sample Alteio_BWOrgHeat_46_FD_153235 | JGI IMG/M metagenome (GOLD analysis project Ga0206900, IMG submission 153235) | Enriched cells from forest soil in Barre Woods Harvard Forest LTER site, Petersham, Massachusetts, United States -... | ecosystem: Environmental > Terrestrial > Soil > Temperate forest >... | reverse complement strand
CCGTTCGCATCAAGGCGGAGGTCGTCTCGGCCGACGAGCGCGAATCCGGTTTGCGGCGCATCCTGAATTTCGGCCACACATTCGGCCACGCGTTGGAAGCGGAAACCAGCTACACGCGCGTCCTTCACGGCGAAGCCGTTTCGTGGGGCATGCGCGCGGCGGCGTATCTCGCGCTCGATCTCGCGATGATCGGCGGCTCCGTATGCGATGAGATCCTCTGCGCGCTCGATCTCTACGGCCCCATTCCATCGTTAGCCGGGATCGAAGCCGAAGCGCTGCAGAACCGCCTCGTCAAAGACAAAAAGACGATCCAAAACCGTATTCACTTCGTTCTCCCCTTGAAAATCGGCGAAGTCGCTGTGCGTGCCGATATCGATCCCACGCGCGTCAAAGCCGCCATCGAACACGCGTTGGCGGATTGCCGATGAGCGCGGGCGGAACTACTCCCGGAGGTATTCAATCGGAACAGGAAGCGTCGCGCTGGGTCCGCTCCATGTTCGGCCGCGTCGCGCGCCGATACGACCTCGCGAATCACCTGCTGTCCGCGAACATTGACAAAAGCTGGCGCGCCCGCACGGTCCGCGCCGTCCGCGATGTGGTCACCCGCCCCGGCTCGCGCGTGGTCGATCTCGCCTGCGGTACGGGCGATCTGCTGATAGCGCTCGAACGCGAAGCGGGACGAGGTCTGATCGGTAGCGACTTCTGCCGCCCGATGCTCGCCGGAGCAAGCGCCAAACTGGATCGCGCTCACCTCGCCTCAAAGCTTGTCGAAGCCGATGCCCTCTCTCTGCCATTCGCCGATTCCACCCTCGACCTCATCACAATCGCATTTGGCTACCGGAATCTCGCAAACTATCGCGCCGGATTGATTGAGATGCGCCGCGTACTCCGCCCCGGCGGCGCGCTGGCGATTCTCGAATTCACCCAGCCACCGAACAAAACCTTCGCCGCCCTCTACAACTGGTATTCCCGCAAAGTCCTGCCCGTGATTGGCGGCGTGATCTCCGGCGCTCCCGACGCTTACCGCTACCTGCCCGAATCCGTCCGCAAGTTCCCTGACGCCGACGAATTAGCCGCCATGATGCGCGCCAACGGTTTCGCCCGCGTCGATTGGGAGTACCTTACCTTCGGGATCGCCGCACTGCACGTCGGCCGCGTCGCCGCCTGACTGCCAACCGCCCGAATCAGAATGACTGGGGTGGGCATGTTCCAATGTGGCGAGAGGAGAGTTGCGAGATCCGTGATCTGCCCTCTCTATTTCAACGATATCAAACTAAATTATTGAAAACAAGACTAGATATCCCCCCTGAATTGGGCTAGCATCGACACCTGATGCAACTCTTCCGGTCTGCCCGCAAATGGAGGACCTCATGATTCCTCAGGATAAGATCGCGGCCGCCGCTCGCGGCCTGACTGAGGCTTTTGGTGTCGCCGCATTTGACGACATCCGCGACCTGACCGAGCGGCCCGGCTCCAACCGGGCCTTCCGCATTGTCGTGCGAGGATCCGCATATCTGCTACGTATCAACACGCGCCCCGGCGATATGAAGCGTCACTTCGATTGCATGCAGGCGGCGGCCGACGCAGGACTTGCTCCCATCGTCCGGTATGCCAATGCCGACGACCGGATCTCCATCACCGACTTTGTAAATACCGAGCCGTTGCCAGCGAACGAGGCGCTCCGTCGCGTACCGGCCGCGTTACGCGCGCTGCACGCGCTCCCACCGTTTCCGGTCGCCCCCTTCAACACCACCTGCACGTTCCTGCTGAACAAAGGCGACCTCCTCGACGGATTCCTCCGCCAGTTCCAGGCCGCTAAGATCCTTCCGGAACGCGGCCTCGAGGAATTTCTCGCTCAATATGCGCGATTAGCCGCAGCTTATTCGTCCCTCGATCCGGACCCCGTGCCCAGTCATAACGACCTCTTCAAGCCGGATAACATCCTCTTCGATGGAAACCGCCTGTGGCTGGTGGATTGGGAGGCTGCGTTCCAGAACGATCGCTACGCCGACCTGGCGGTGGTGGCGAACATGCTCGTCGCTGGCGAAGCGGAGGAACAGGTCTATCTCCAGGAATATTTCGGAGCGCCGCCTACGTCCTACCAAGCGGCCCGGTTCTATCTCATGAGGCAACTGGCGCACATGTTTTACGCGATGGCTTTTCTCAGTCAGGGCTCCGCGGGCAAGCCAGTCGACTGGAGCGAACCCGTCCCCGCATACAACGACTTTCAGCGGCGCTTCTGGGCGCGGGATGTCGGCCTGGCGGATAGCCACTCAAAGGCCGTCTATGGCCGAGTTCATTGGGAACGGCTTCGGAAGAACCTAGGGGAACCGGGACTCGACGAGGCCTTGAAAATCACCGCGAACAGAAACTGATTACGGCGAACGGCGCCTACTTCGAACAATGCGTCGAACACATCCCCGCTGACACCTTACCTGCCGGGGCGAACCGAATCTGCACATGCGCCGACCCCTGGGTAGGCATCACATGCGCAGTGAAAATCCCGGTACTCGGATCCCACTGAACGTTCTGGTTCGATCCGCTGACCGAAGCTACGCTAATCGCCTTCGGAGAATAACCGAAAATCGTCCGCGCTCTCTCTCCCGGCGCGAATTGGACAGTCACATCCAGAATCCCGTTATCCGAAACCGATGAAACGCGTTGCCTCCCCAGCGTCACAAACTGGTGATGATCGCCAAGAAAAGCTATGCCCGTGGGACCAACCGGAACCAGCGTGTAGTATCCCGCGCTTTTCGTGAGCTGGAAGGTGTACGTCTGACCTCGATCGAGATAGACGCCCGTTCCTGCCAGATCGTCATAGAGGAAGCTCGCGCCCGCGACACCAAACGCCGCTGGATCGATTACGACCGTACTGTTCGCGCCCCGCGTGTAGACGAATATGTAACTCGCTCGCAGGCCACCGCCGAAGTCCGTCGCGGCGAACGCGATCATCGGCGTGTCGATCCCCATTCCGTCGGCGAGGAAGACGCTGTCGATGGGTGTGGCGGCGTCATCCGGCTTTACAATCGCGCCATCGGCGCGGGTTGCCTTCATGAGATTCACTCGCGACAGGCTTCCCACTGCGTCCCCGACGCCCAACGGACCTCCCGACAGTAGCGCCGCGATCATGTTGTTCGTCTCGGTGCTCATGAACACGTCGGAAAAGGGCCAGAGTCCGATGGATGATGCGAATCTGCTGCTGTAAAAATACGTGTTCCATCGATCGGGTCCGAAGCGGTCGTTGCTCGTCCGGATGGTCGTGACGTTCGAATAGTTCGTGCTCTGCAGGAAGTGTCTGGGCTGCGCCATGCAGTATTGAATATTGATGCCGCGGCTGGCCATCGACGACGCCATGTTTCCCAGGAACAGATACGGATCGGTGAGATTCAGGTTTGTCTGCGCCGAGTCTCCCAGCCAGTCCTGCTCGTAAACCGTCACGTGCGCCCCGTGAATATAAGATGCAATATCCTCCCAATACTGCGGATCGATGGCCACGTTGCCGGAGATTGCATACTGCGTCCGATACGGGCTGTTGCCGTCGATCCATCGCGCATGCGTTGTCAGCGGCACGTTGAGTCCCGCCTGAAAACTCGCCAGGTCCGGCTGAAATAGACTAGGCGCGGCTGTATAGGTCCAGATCCCCATGTGGCTCGACCAGTTATTGTCCGGTCCCTTCGGATACCACCAGCTATCCAGTTGCAGCGAGCCCAGCCGGATTCCGATCGAATCGAACTCCCCCCGGATCGCGTCCAGCGTTCCCATATACCCCGCGGAACCCGAATTGTAGTAATAAGTCGCGCCATTATCCGTCCAGTAACTGACGTCCTTCAGCAGCGTGTCGGCGTCGTTCGCGGGCCTCTGCTTTTTCGTGAGATCGGTAATCGCCTGCCCCCATGTCGCGAAGGTAGCGTTAACTCCGGATCCGATTGTGAGCGCGGTCGCGTGCGTGAAGCCCGCCGGAAGGTTTGCGATTCCGTCCGCTATCCCTGCGTTGAGGACGCCCGACGCATCCTTCGACATCTGCGCGGTCATATAGTTGGCCGCGGGAGAGAGGATCCACGTGTTGTACGCGGAATCGAAGAATGCCCACGGACTGTCGGAATGCAGGCCCTGGAAGTCCGGCGTCGCGAATTCGCCGTTGAAGCTCAGGTGGGGAAGCGAGGGATAGACGCTGATCGCGGGAAACGGAGCCGCGTTCGCCGCAGCGCTGTTATAAATCGAGAAAAATAAAACCACCGGCCGGTCCGGATATAGCCTTATCGATGCCGCCCGCTGCGCTCCCAGAATCGAATACGCGAACGCGATCTCCTGATAATTCCCCAGGTTGTCCGTTCCCGAATCGGCGTGCGCGGACTGAGTGTTCGCGCCTACTGTGCCGCTGAACGTCCAGTTCTGCGCGGGCGCGACGACGGACCAGGTCCCGTTAGCCGATACGCTGGCATTGATACCGCCGTATCCCGTAACAGAGATCTGGCTCAAAGCCGGCGAAACAAAACAGACGATGGAAACGATGAAGACACAAAGAGGGCTACACCCTCCCCTCAACGACAAATTGGTCAATGACCACCCCGACTTCTACGACAAAGATATGTGGGAATCTTATCAGAGCCGCGCGATCCCAGAAGAAGAAATTCCGGAATTCCAGTACGGTACTAACGAAGGGGCTTCCAGTTCGGCTCGGTCATCCCATAGACTTTGAGGTCCACCCAACCGCTTCGAAGAAATTGCGCGTCACGCAAAATTCCCTCTTCCTGGAATCCCAGCCGCTGAGGAACAGCGTTGCTCCGAAGGTTGCCCGTGGCGCAGCGGATCTCGATCCGCCGCAAATTGCGCGCTCGAAATCCTTCCGTCACGATCGCCGCGCACGCTCGCGTCGCGATGCCCATTCCCTCGTGCGATGCGTCCAGCCAGTACCCGATGCTGGTGTTTCGGTTCGCATGATCGATACGATGCAGAGCGATCGTGCCGCAAAATGTTCCGCGAAACCGGATCAGGGTGGTCAAAGCATCTCCGGTGGCGTTCTCGACCGCTCGATCTTCCAGAAACTGCCGCATCTGCGCGAGGGAATAATCCGGCGTCGCCCACGGCAGCCACTCGCTCAGCCGAACGAGATTGCGCTGGGTGACCGGAAACAACTCATCGGCGAAGACTCGTTCCACGGGCAGCAGATCGATCTCGTCATCCGCGCAGATCGCGCGCATTGCTCCACTCTCCTTCTCCGATTCGAAGCCGCGTCGCACATCCCGGGCTCACCGGTTGATCGAGCATCACATTAATCTGCCACACGCCCGGCTCGAGAGAACTGATCGAATGGGCTCGCAGCATGGCGTCTCCACATTCGACCCACATCTGATCCGCGCCCAATTGCGTGGCCGATGACCGGAAATAGCAGATGAGGGTTCCGCCGCGATTAATCCTGAGCCGCCGGTCGCCCGCAGCCTGCCACTCGGCGCTGCAAAGTTCGGGGGCTTCGCGAGGCGTTTCCGCCGCCACGCGTGCCGGCATGCCGCCGTCCTCGCCCAGCATGAAAATCTCGACCGTGTTGCTTCGTGCGCTGTCGCGCGTACGAACACTGACCCGATGCTGTCCCGCATCGAGCCCCGGCGGACGCAGACAATTCGCCTGCCATGCCCCCGGAGCCTGCGACGTCACCGCGAGCGTCGGAACGCCGTAGCCGTCCACCTCGATGAACACCGAATCCGGTTCCAGAGCGGTCTCCGTCGATTTGAAATAACAGCACACATACTCTTCCTTTGCCGGATGAAACTGCGCCGTGAAATCCCGGTGATTGGTCGCTGAGTTGAGATACGGCGGCGAACTCGTGTTCTTCGGTTCGGGCCACTTCCGCCGGCAGACAACTGAAGCCCGGCCGTTGGTAATGTCCCGCAACTCCGTTTGAGCGAAACCGGCTGACCGGCACATCGCCATCAGGCACTCCGGCGATGGCCCGCACCAGTTATCTACCTGTCCGCCCAGTTCGCCCCGCTCGTAGAACTCCATTACCGAAGGCACGGCTCGCTTTTCGCGGTCGATCACGAACGACTCGATCAGCGCCATGTCGGTCGTTAACTCAACGACCTTCTCCAGCCCCAGCAGCGGATGCCGCAAATGATAAAGCACTCCGAGGAACAGAACAATATCGAACTTTCCCAGCCGAGCCTCCGATAATTCCGGCACATCGAGCGTCACATATTCCACCTTGGACCCGATCAGTTCCCGCGCCTCGAGAAACGTATCCAACTCGACGCAGTCCGCCGCGACCACCGTCGCGCCGCGCCGCTCGCATTCGAAACTGAACCATCCGTCCCACGCGCCGATATCCAGCACTCGCTTCCCGCGCAGATCCTTCGGAAGTCCGAAAAGGTCCAGCCTCCACCGAAGGTGTTCCACGCTCTGCAATCCGGGCAAAATGCTGCCGTCCGGAAGATCGATCGCGTGGTAGCGAAGCCGCGACTGCACGCTTTCCGTGAGCTGTTGCACGCGCTTTTCGTACCCGCCATCGGCGGCGGCGATACGCAGCCTGCCTTCTTCCGGAAGTTTCGCCATGAACTTTATTGTCTATGTGCTACGAGCGCCTCGGGATATCGAGATGAGTGCGAACTTTTCCCTCTCAGCCGCGTATAACCATCTGAGAGATCGAAATGCGAATCGTCGAGGGAGCGATTGTTACTGCATTGTTTCTGACCGGAATCGTGGCGGCGAACCATTTCAGCAAATCGCCGGAAGTCGATAGTTCGCTCTGCGGACCGGTCACGTCTCCGGCTTCGTTCGATATCCCGATTCAATCGGCGCGTATCCTGGAAAACTAAATTCTTATGGCAGCAAAGAAACGCAGGCGCTTCATCTGGATCGCCGTGGTCCTGATTGTGCTCGGAGGCGCCGCTATGGTCTCGGTCAAGGCGTTGTCGAGCAAACCGGAAAAGATCGACCCTGAGAAAATCGCCAAAGTCGAGCGCATCGATCTCGCGCGCTCCGTCGTCGCCACCGGCAAGATCCAGCCCGTCACTCAGGTCGAGATTAAGAGCAAAGCGAGCGGCATTATTCAGAAGCTTCCAGTTAACGTGGGCGATTTCGTCCGAAAGGGCCAGGTAATCTGCGAACTCGACCAGAACGACCTTCTTCCCGCCCTCAAACAGCAGGAAGCCGCCCTCCATGTCGCCGAAGCCAATCTGAAGACCGCGCAGGCGGACTACGAGCGCTACAAAGTCGATGCCGAGGGTCCCGACGTCCCGTTCCTCAAGCGCGACATGGAGCGCGCCCGCAAGCTGTTCTCGGATGGCCTGATCGCTCAGAACGCGCGCGATGAATCCGAGAAGAACTATCAGATGGCCGTGCAGAAGCAGGAGTCTGCCCAGGCCAATCTCGCGTCGGCGAAAGCGGCCATTTCCAAATCTCAGGCTGCTCTCGAACAGCAGCAGGCGGCGCTCGACATGGCTCAGGAAAATCTGCGCAATGCCACCATCGTGTCGCCTATCGATGGCGTCGTGCTCTCACGCGACAGCGAAGTCGGCACCGCCGTCAGCTCCATCCTTGTCGTGGGCTCAAGCGCCACTTTGATCATGACCATCGGCGACCTGAACGAGGTCTATGTCAAAGGCAAAGCCGATGAGAGCGACGTCGGCAAACTCTACCTCGGCCAACCCGCCCGCATCACGGTCGAATCTTTTAAAGATCAGAAGTTCGAAGGCCGCGTGACGAAGATCTCCCCGCTCGGAGTCGAAAAAGACAACGTCACCACTTTCGAAGTCCGCGTCTCCATTTCCAACGAGAAGCACATCCTCAAGGCTCAGATGACCGCCAACGCCGAGGTCATCCTTGACGAGCACAAGCGCGTCCTCGCCATCCCCGAAGGCGCAATCCTTTACAACAAAGACAAGTCGACCGCCGTTCAGATACCAGACCCTACCGCCGAGAAGGGCTTCCGTAAAGTGGCCATCACGACCGGCATCGGCAACGGAGCCAAAACCGAGGTCCTCAAGGGGCTTTCCGAAGGACAGCAGGTCATTCTCCAGTAGGCGGCATGACCTACCTGTCTGAGTTGATTGGCCAGGTAGTCGGAAGCCTGATGCGCAACAAGCTGCGCAGCTTCCTGACCATGGCCGGTATCGCGTGGGGCATCGCCTCCATCGTCCTCATCGTCGCGATGGGAGATGGCTTCAAGGAAGGCCAGCGCAACAACATGAAGAGCCTCGGCGAGAACATCGTGATCCTCTTTGGCGGACGCACCGAGATGCAGGCGGGAGGAGAGCGCGCTGGCCGGCGCATTCGCCTGAACTATTCGGATGTGGAAAATATCCGCCGTGAATGCTATCTCGTCAAAAGCGTGGCCGCCGAGATTGAAGGTAGCCTACACGCCACGAGCCAATACAACAGCGGGTCCTTCGATGTCAGCGGCGTCGAAGCGCACTTCCCGCAGCTCCGCACGATCCCCATCGGCGAAGGCCGCTTCTTCACCGCTGACGAGGAACAGTCGGGAACCCGCTACTGCATCATCGGCACTGATGTCAGGAAGCAACTCTTCGGCGAGCGTAGCGGCGTCAACGGCGCTTCCGTCTCCCTCAACGGTCTCCCCTATCGCATCATCGGCACGATGGCCGATAAGAACCAGAACAGCAGCTACTCCGGCCTCGATGAGAAGAAGATCTGGCTGCCGTACACGGCCATGATCCGCGACGTTCCCCCCACCAAATACTACGTGCCCGGTCTGCTGGACGAGATCATTTATCAACCGCGTTCACTCGCCCAATACGAGGAAGCGCGGAGCCAGGTCCGTCACGTCATCGCGCGTGCCCACAACTTCAGCCCCGTCGATAAGAGCGCTCTCGGAATCTGGGACACCGTGGAAGATCAGAAGCAGGTCGCCGAAATATTCGACTCCATGACGGTCTTCCTCGCCTTCATTGGCTTCGTCACTCTCTCGCTTGGCGGCGTCGGCGTTATGAACATCATGCTGGTCACCGTCTCTGAGCGCACGCGTGAAATCGGATTGCGCAAGGCCCTCGGGGCGACCCGCCATCGCATCATGCTGGACTTTCTTGTCGAAGGATGCGTTCTCGCATTCACCAGCGGCTTCGTGGGCTGGTCGATCGCATTCGGTCTCTCGAGCCTTCTGAAGCTCGTCAAAATGCCGGACATGTTTCCCGGCCTTCCGGTCAGCGGCATCACCAGCGCCATCGCTTTCGGATCGTTGGCTCTGATCGCCATTCTGTCCTCCCTGATCCCGGCATATCGCGCCGCCGGCCTGACCCCGGTGGAAGCGCTCAGGTACGAACGTTAAGGATGCGTATTTCTTCCGTATTCACCGAAGCGGCGAGCGCGCTGAATTTCAACCGCCAGCGCAGCCTGCTCACCATGGCAAGTCTTGCCTGGGGCGTGGCCTGTTTCGTGATCCTCTATTCCTACGGTGAAGGCTTCGGAACAGCGCTCCAGACCTCCTTTCAGGCGGTCGGTCAGGATCTCGTCCTGATGTTCGGTGGCCAAACTTCCCTGCAGGCCGGCGGCGAGCGCGCGGGCCACAAGGTCCGCCTCGAGATGGACGATTCTCAGCTCATTCGGGATAACGTGCCTCTCGTCGCTGCGGTGTCTGACGAAGTCCTGATTCGGGGAGCCAATGTGGTTCGCGGCCCCCGTCAGCAGAACATGACCATTCGCGCTGTCGAAGCGCCCTACGGCAAGATCCGCAACATGACCCTCTCCTCCGGACGCTGGCTCTCCGGGCAGGACGACCTTCAGAAGGCCCGCGTCGCTGTTCTCGGAGCCAAGGCCGCCGAAAAGCTTTTCGGCGAAATCCCACCCGTGGGTGAGAACATTCAGGTCAACGGCCTGACCTTCGAGGTCGTCGGTCTTCTAAAGACCAAGACGCAGATCTCGAATTACAACACGCCCGACAACGAATGCGTCTTTACTCCGCTCGCCACGGGGTCCCTGCTCAAGGACATCAAGTACCCCGAGGACATCGTCTGGATGCCTGCCAATCCGGTGTTCCGGCAGCAGGCAATTAAGGATGTCCGCGCCGTTCTCGGCCGTGTTCACAATTTCTCGCCGGGCGACGAACGCGCCGTTCAGATCATCGTCTTCAACGAATTCATGAAGATCATCGACACCATGTCGATCGCTCTTCAGGTTTTGCTCGGACTGATCGGCGCCCTGACTCTCGCCATCGGCGGTATCGGCCTCGCCAACATCATGCTGGTCTCCGTCACGCAGCGAACCCGCGAAATCGGCGTCCTGAAATCCATCGGAGCCACGCGCGGAGCCATCCTCTTTCAGTTCCTGCTGGAAGCCATGGCGATCGTCACATCCGGCGGACTGCTCGGCGTCCTCATCGGCTGGAGCGTCACTTCAGGCATTCAAACGCTGCCATTGCTCGGGCCACTATTCAAGGACACCACCGGAACGGGAGACATCCACCTGAAGATCTCGGGCTTCGCGGTCGTCACGTCCACCGTGGTCCTCGAAATCATAGGACTCATCGCCGGTCTGCTCCCCGCGCTCAAAGCGTCCCGCCTCGATCCCATCGAAGCCTTACGGTACGAGTAACCGCAATCCGCACTCCTCGTCGATAATCGTTCGCGCCGGCAATTTCACTACTATCCCCAATTCGCGCCCGTCGGAAAGCGAATCACCGCCCAGTCGCACGCGAATACTGTTCCGCTTTCCCGCCGCTGCGATCGGCTCTGAGTAAACATGCTCGCCGACATCGCGGAACTCTCGCGTCGCGAGGCGAGCCCCGTTCACTTCGGTTTCAATCGTCACCCGTCGCGCCGCAGGCAGCATAAACCGCAACTCAAACCGCGTCGCGCCCTCGGCATTTTCAATGACCGCCCCGAACTCCGGCGCCGTCCACCGCCACGCGCCATTCTCTACGCCATGCCATCCATCAAGCAGCCGGATCACCGGAAGAGTCTTCGCTGTCCGGCTCTCAAGCAAACAGAACATCCGGTCATCCGAACGCATCTGATTGCGGATAATCCATCCGCACCGGTCCACTAACCGCTCCAGCCCTGATTCCGAGAAGAACCAGAAATTCGTCACGTCCCGATGAAACTCGCCCTCTGCCGTCAGCCTCGCGATTGGTTCCTTCACTCGCGAGGGCAGCACAACCGTGCTCAGCATGCAGTGTCGCGAATGCCACCCCAGCCGCTCCAGAAAGTAGAACGGATTCTTCAGGTGATACAAGAGCCCCAGTGCGAGCGTAAGCCCGTACCGCTCCCCGTCCAGCCGGAACTGATCGTCGATCTCCACTTCGCGAATCTCAATCGACGACTTCAACTCCCGCGCCATCAGCCGGACGCCCTCCATGCGGTTCTCATTCACGCCCGGCCAGTCCATCGCGGTGACCTTCAGGCCAAGCGACTCGAATAGAAACGCCATATCGCCGTCGCCCGTCCCGATATCGGCCAGAGGCTCATCGCCCGCCAGTTCGACCAGCGTCTTGAGCCCGTCTGGAATGAGCTTCTCGAAATGCGAAATATTCGCGAACGAATCGAACTGGTACCATCCGAACGGCTCCGGCCGCGACCGATTTCGAATCTCCGCGATGCGTGTTTCGAAAGGATGCCGCGGCCTGCCCGTGTTTCTCAATCGATCAGTATAGAGTTATGACCCAACGTGCCGATATTATGTCGCTCGTCCCGGGGGCCTATAAAGCGATGGCCGGGCTCGAAGCGTATATTCGCGGATGTGGCCTCGAGCCGCCGCTCCTGGAACTGGTAAGAACCCGGGCTTCCCAGATCAACGGATGCGCCTTCCGCCTCGACATGCATACGAAGGATGCCCGACACCGAGGTGAAACCGAACAGCGTCTTTACTGCCTCAGCGCCTGGCGCGAAACTCCCTTCTATACCGACCGCGAGCGCGCCGCGCTGGAATGGACCGAAGCCCTTACCCTGATCTCCGAATTCGACGTCTCGGACGACCTCTACCAGCGCACGCTCCAACACTTCACCGAAGCAGAACTCGCCAACCTGACGCTGGCAGTGGTCGCCATCAACGGCTGGAATCGTATCGCCATCTCATTTCGCGCGGAACCTGGCAGCTATCAGCCTGGCAAGTAATATCGGCGTGCCTGCGCAACTGCCGTTATCCGCCCTGCTGTCGCAGGCCCTGGTGGCATTCACCATCGAGTTCGATAACGAATTCGAGCGCCGCACACCGCATCGCACGACGGACCACGGTTCCACAAGCGGTTCCGCCGCTGCTCCCTGGCTCGTCTCGATGGCGATGTGGATCAAGTACCTCCGGTTCGTTCCGGATGATGGAATAACCGTTCGCGAACTCGCCCGCCAGGCCGCTCTGTCGAAACCGAAATGAAGTTGTGGCTGACACGTTTGAGCCAATGGTGGGGCTACCTGGTTATCGGCGAACGCGCGGAAGAGAATCCGCTCGATTGGATCATCCGCCCGACCCCTGGCGGCCGGAACGCGCTGCAGGTTTGGCGGCCGCTGACCGGCCTCATTGAAGAACGCTGGCGTCAACGCTTTGGCGCGGACCCGATCGACGGGTTGTTCCATGCATTGCGGGCGCTGGCTGACCAACTTGACCCGGACCTTCCGGATTACCTCCCCATCCTCGGCTACGACATGTTGAGCGCAGTAACTGTTCCCGAGCGCAGCGCCGCGAGCGAATATACGCTGCCAATTCTGCTTGCGAAGGCGCTCCTGGCCTTTGCCAGCCGATATGAACGCGAGTCAGGTCTATCGCTCGCAATCAGCGCGAATGTGCTCCGCATCGTCAACGAAGAGGGAACGCGTACCCGCGATTTACCGCGCCTGTCCGGGGTCTCAAAAGAGGCGATCGCCATGGCCGTGAAGCGCCTGGAAGAGCGCGGGTTAGCGGCCGTACAGCCAGAATCGCCACGCACTCGTGTCAGAACACTCAAGCTGACCACCGCGGGGCAACGCGCGCGTGACACCTACTACCGCCTCGTTGTGGATATTGAGAACTACTGGACAGCTTCCTTCTGCCAGGCGGTTCCCGATTTACGCCTCTCACTCGAGCGCATCGTCGAAGAGTCTCTGCTCTATAAAGGTCTGGAACCCTACCCTGACGGCTGGCGCGCCACCGTCCCCAGGCCAGAAGTTCTCCCGCACTATCCGATGATTCTCCACCGTGGCGGTTTCCCGGATGGCAGTTGAAGTCGTCGCGCCTCAGATATCGACAATAACCACGTCTCGGCCGGAGGCTCTTACGAGCCGTCTTATATCCTGGCGATCGCTTGTCAGAATGATGGCTTTTCTGGGGAGAGCAATCGTCACCACCACAGCATCAACGACG
>Ga0206900_1152_pt2 | contig 13295 bp, 16 predicted proteins | sample Alteio_BWOrgHeat_46_FD_153235 | JGI IMG/M metagenome (GOLD analysis project Ga0206900, IMG submission 153235) | Enriched cells from forest soil in Barre Woods Harvard Forest LTER site, Petersham, Massachusetts, United States -... | ecosystem: Environmental > Terrestrial > Soil > Temperate forest >... | reverse complement strand
GATAAAGCCAACCCCGCCGCTATGCAATTCTTCCAGCTTCCCAGTCACGGAGTCCTGCTGAACGCCTTTGTGTACGTCGCTACCGGCGCAGGTCCGCACCCAACCGCCATCCTCTTACACGGATTCCCAGGCAACGAGCGCAACCTCGATCTCGCCCAGTCAATCCGCCGCGTCGGCTGGAACGTCATCTACTTCGACTACCGTGGTTCGTGGGGCTCGCCCGGAGACTTCTCGTTCACTCACTGCATCGAAGACACGGAATCCGCAATTGCCTACTTCCGTGATCCGTATAAGGCTGCCGAATTCCGATCCGATCCGAAAACCATCGTACTCGTCGGCCACAGTATGGGAGGTTTCGTGGCTCTTCAGGCTGGCTCGCTCGACCTCAACATAAAGGCCGTTGTCACCATCTCCGCCACCGACCTTGGAACCAGCAAGGTCCAGGCCATCCCCGCCGACAAGCATGACCTCGCCGCCAATGGCCTCGCTGCGGGACTTGCTGCTGAAGGCATGGCTCCACTCGTCGGCACCACCGCGGAAATCCTGTCCAATGAAGTTCTCGCTAACGCAAACAGGTGGAACCTTGTAAATCTGGCCCCCAAACTTTCCACCCGACCACTACTCGTCATCACCTCGGATGACGGCTTCGCCGGACCCATTGGTGCGTTCGTTACAGCCGTGAAGAAATCCGGAAACCAGCAAGTCAATGCCGTCCACATCCCCACGGACCACTTCTATTCGGACCACCGTATCGCCCTGCAGCGAGCCGTCGTCGCCGGACTCGTCCACCTCAGCCAGAAATAATATCTACGTAGGTCTAAAATTATGCCTCGTCAGAGGAATCTGTGGGCCATTGATACGTCCAAAATCGGCGCGGGAAGCCCAGCTCGCGTAGCTGCGTAGGCAATTGCCGGAGTAGCGCAAGTCCCTCGGCGACCACATTTCATTGTCGTTTCCCGTCAAGTTGGCCGCGGCGAGAATAAGAGGAGCCGGACATTTGGGGGAACGAACTGTCACGATCGGCTCGCGGTGGGCGTTAAGCCAGAGTGTGAACCGCAGGGAGACGGAGAGGCGCCGGATGTGACGCTGGAACGGCGTAGCGGAAGGGTACCCGACGGGATCGCGGGATTCGAAGAACTCTTCCGCATGAATTACCAGCGCCTCGCGCGGCTGCTGTTCCGTATCACCCGCGACTTCGCGCGTGCCGAAGAAATGGCTTCGGAGGCCTTCTGGCGTTTGTACTGCAGACCTCCGGCCCGCGACACCAACCTGAAGGGTTGGCTTTACCGGACCGGCCTCCGGCTGGCCCTCGATCACCTACGCAACGAACGGCGGCGAGCGCGATACGAGGCGCTCGCCGCCGCAATCGGATTAGCGCCTGGTCCCGACAAATTCCTGGAGCAGAGTGAGGAGCGGGAGCGGGTGCGGGACATACTCGGCAAGCTCAAACGCGAACAGGCCGGGCTGATCCTTCTGCGCGCGGAAGGCTTCGGTTATACCGAGATCGGCGCGGTTCTGGACCTGAAGACGACCTCCGTGGGCACACTGCTCGCTCGGGCCGAAGAAACGTTCCGAAAGGAGTACATCCACCGGTATGGAAAACCAAGATCTTAGCGCGTGGGTCCAAAGCCGGATCGAACTGCTGGCGCCGCCGAACGATTGGGAGCCGGACCTGCGAAGAGCACTGGCGCGACAGGCATCGCGCGCCGAGGTAGGCCGAGGGGAGCGAACAAGGCCGAGGCGGGTGCTTTTGGGGGGGACGGGCGTCGCTCTGGTGCTCTTCATTGTGGTAACTGTCCTGCCGCGAACGGCGGTGCTGGCGCAGACCGCCGGGCAGTGGCGCCCATTCGAAGAGGCGTGGAATTGGGTGACGGTGGTGTGGCGGGGGCCGGTCCTGCTGCTGGCAAATCCGGGCGCGGCGCTGCGTCTCCAAACAGTGAAAGGGCCCGGAGAGCCGCAATCTGCCGCCAACGTCGACGAAGCCGGGGTTTTGGCCGGTTTTCCGCCGCGATTGCCGAACGCGACCTTTCTTCCGCCACCGCAGATTTCGGTAAACGGGGCAATGGCCACAGCGGCGAATTGGGAGGGACAGCGGTTGACACTCGAAGTAGGCGCGACGGTGACAGCAACCTGGCGCGGAACCGCGGGATGGGCAGAACTCTTTCTTATACAGGGGCAGCTACCGGTTATCACGATGCCGCCGGGGCTCGATCTCCAGGTGTTCGGGATCGGCGCACTGGGGCTGCCGATACGGCGGCCTGTACCGCAAGGGTTCCCCTGGGTTTTGTTCGTAAGAACGACGAGTGCCCCGGCAATTCTCTCTGGTTATCTGCCCCGGCAACTCACGGCGTTTAAAGAGGTGAAACTGAGCGCAGGGCCGGCCACGCTGATGGAGGAGTGCAGCAAAGGCGGGGGCGGCAACCGGCAACAGGTTGACCGGATCACTTTGCTCTGGAACGTGGCGGACCGGGCATATGTGCTGCGGGGAAAGCGCGAATCCGCACCATCGGTCCAGGGGTGGGATTCTGCGGCAGCATTGACCAGCGTGATCGAAATCGCGAACACGATACGCTGACCTCGATCATCTTTCCCCGTGACTCTGGGATGTGCACGGCCCTGCGAACTTCATGGCTGGCTTGTCCCCCGTGCTGAGACTGGCCAGAGCGGCGTCGCAGAATTTGCTCCCGCCTGATCGCCTGGCCTTGACCGAATCGCGAGCCCGCATCTGGAACGGTTAATGGTCGAGATTCGCCACCGCCCGCTTCCGCGTCATGGAACTGATAACGATTCTAAACCGCTGCCATCGTTTCCGAGGTTTTGTCTCCCAGCACGCACACTTCAGTGCCGACAGCGGCTGGGTCTCAACCTTCACGTTGTCTCAAAAAGCGGGGCGGGTCATCGGTGAAAATTGTGTCTTAACCGTTTGTCTCAGTTTTGGGGACAAGTCCATTCGGAAACTTCACATTCCTGTTTCGGACGCTTTAATAAGCCCCCCGGCGATCTTTCGCAGGGTCCGCTCCGCCGCTTCTTCCTCGCTGAGAGATGCCTTCAGAAGAGTAACGACGTCGGGGAGATTCATCCGATTCGCCAAGCCGATCGCGGTGAGATAGCCTGCCATCTCGTAATGTTCCACGCGGCTTCCGGCGCCGATCAGACCAAGGTCGAGAATATTCTCCTCGCCCTCTTCTTCGAGCGCCTCAGCGCCTTCGCCGATAACGCCCTCCATGCCCACGCACTTCTTTCCGGTGGGTTTGATCCCGAGCGCACTGGCTGCTTCCTCGAGCCTCTTGACCTGCTCAAGGGTTTCCACGAGATGATTTTTGAAGGCGGTCTTTAGTTCATCGTTGTTCGAGCCTTTTGCCATTTTCGGGATGGCTTTGGTTAGCTGTTTTTCAGCGGAGTAGAGATCTTTGATCTCGTCGGTCAGTAAATCTTTCAGGGTTTTCTTGTCGGACATGAGTCTTTCCAGGCAGCGGCCGCGCGGCCAGCCATATTGGGAATAGTGAAACTGTCGTTCACGTCAGGCGGGAAGCCGGAGTGAATGAGAGGGGGAGGCAGTAGAGGCGGGATGAAAAAGCGCGACTCTGCCAAAGCAGACTGCGGAACCGCCAGAAGACATCACCACTAGTGATGGCTTATCACGAACCACGCAAGAACAAGGACTCCGGGAACGCCCAGCGCCCATGCAACCAGATATTTCATGTCTACTTCCTCCTTTCCCCGTTTCGGGTAATACTGGCAAACCCTTACTGCAATTACCTGGCCTTTGGTCATGCCGATCTCTTCTGTGCATAATGGGCACTGATGAGTTCGTATAAGCCGCCTTCAGGCGCGGGAAGTCGAGGCGCTGAGCTCGAGCGATCCCGGGAATTGAAGATGGCCCGTTCCGCGCACGCGTACTCCGGGGAAATACCCGGCAGTTCTACGAATGGCTGAAAACGGCAAGCGCCGCGATGGTTCCGCAGGGACCGCCGATATGGATCTCTGGCGATTGTCATCTGGGCAATCTCGGGCCGGTGGCGAGCGCTGAAGGCAAGGTTGAAATCGAGATCAGAGATCTCGATCAGACCGTTATCGGAAACCCGGCGCACGACCTCATCCGCCTCGCTTTGTCTCTTGCCACGGCGGCCCGGAGCTCAGATCTTCCCGGAGTTACCACCGCCAACATTCTCGAAGAGATGATTGATGGCTATCAACAAGGATTTGCGCATCCTCGCGCCACGCCCCGAAAGTCGGAGATCACGACGCCGGTTCAGATAGCGCTCAGGCAGGCGCTGAAGCGGAGGTGGCGCCATCTCGCTACCGAACGAATCAACGATGTACGCCCGACGATTCCGGTAGGGAAGCGATTCTGGCCGATTTCGCTCAAGGAAAAAAAGGAGATCGGGGCGCTTTTCGGTTCCGAAGGGTTGCGAAAGCTGGTGACTCAGTTACACAACCGGGAGATCAGGCGGACGTTGAAGTGCTGGACGCCGCCTACTGGTGAAAGGCTGCAGCTCGCTCGGCCGCCTGCGGTTCGCCGTTCTCCTCGGCGTCAGTAAACACAAGCAAAAAGACGGTCGCTTCTGTCTGATCGATATTGAAAGAAGCTGTGGGATCGGCGGCGCCACACGCGAGCGGCGCAAAGATGCCTCGGGATTACGCGCAACGCGTGGTAGAAGGCGCATCCAGGCTCTCGCCTTTTCTGGGCCAGCGGGATGATGGCCGCCCGTTTGTTTGGCCGCAGTGTTGTCGTCCGAGAGCTCCTGCCGCAGGATCTCAAACTCGAAATGGACAAACTCACATGTAAGGAAGCCACGGCGGCCGCGCGTCTTCTGGCAGGAATCGTGGGGAAAGCCCATGCGGGGCAGATGGAACCATCCGTTAGCAAGAAGTGGCGTGAGCAGGTGATCGGGCACAAGTCAAAAGACCTGGCAGCGCCTTCCTGGCTGTGGTCCAGCGTCGTTGATTTGATCGCCAGCCATGAAATCGCGTATTTGGATCATTGCCGCAGATATGCGTTGGCTGCCGGAACGTAAATCTTACCGGCGCCGCCGAGCGCCGGGCACTCCGCACGGCCCAGAAAGTGCAAGGATCGCGCCGTAAGGAGATTCGCTATGAAAGACAGCACAAAGGACAAGGTTCAAGGCGCGGCACACGAACTGAAGGGCGCCGTCAAAGAGAAGCTGGGACATGCGACAAACAATCCTGATCTGGAAACCGAAGGCGCGGCCGAAAAGCTCGGCGGCAAGGTTCAAAAGAAGGTCGGGGACGTCGAGAAAGTAATCGAGAAGTAAGGCCATCTCAACTCCCTTCTGCCTCAGAGTTTCCTGCAGATCAGTCTTCTCATCCTGTTGTTTGGGGCGGTGGCTGTTACTACGGCCACCGCCGCTGTTATGGCGGATGCATCCGCGTTGCACTCGACAAGCTTTTTGTGTTCAGTTTGGTTTACCTGTTGGGCGACTTGGCTAATTAGCCAGAGAAAGTAACGCTCCCAGCCGGGAACCCCGGCGCTTCAGCCACGCAAAGAGGCCTCGGCCTATTCCTGCGCAATCGGAAAGACTCGCCGCCCTGAGGCGTTATGACATTCTCGACAGCGACCTGGAGGAGGCCTGCGATCATCTCGTTAAGCTTGCTGCCCTCATTTGCGAAACTCCTATCGCGGTAGTCAACTTCATCGACGAAGATGGCCAATGGTTTAAGGCCGAGATCGGCCTAGGGGTGCAGGAGACGCTGCTTCCCGACTCGATCCGCGCGCATGCCATCCTCCAGGACGAAATGTTTATCATCCCCGGACACTCTGCTCGATTCCCGGTTTTCATAATCCGTACCTTCGCTTCTACGCAGGCCGCTCCTGAAGACGACTGATCGGCATCCGCTGGGAACTCTGTGTGTACTGGACATCGTCCCCCGCGCTCTGACCGCAGATCAAAAGGAAGGATTGCGTATGCTGAGCGGCCAGGTCATGCAACTCCTGCTGGAACTGAGGCGTAGTTTCCGGACGCTGCGAGATAGCGAGGCGCTGGCCCAAAGCGCGATCGACAACAATCCCGACTGCACGGTAACCCTCGATCTGGAGGGACGTATTCTCGGCGTCAATGCGGCCGGTGGCCGGATGATGCAGGTAGCAGATCTCGCCGAGTGCTACCAGCGCTCGTGGACGGACCGCTGGGCCGGCGCGCATCGCGACGCAGCGCTGAGCGCACTCGACAAAGCCCTCTCGGGCGGCGTTGGAACTTTTCAGGAATATTGTCCGGCGATCGGAGGAGCCGCGGGATGGTGGGACGTTCTGGTTACGCCGGTGCGGGACGTCGGCGGCACGACGATTCGGATTCTTACCGTGTCGCGCGACATCACGTCTCAACGACGGATGGAAGACGATTTGCGGGGTCGCGCGAAACTGGAGAGCCTGGGCGTAATGGCAGGCGGCATTGCGCATGACTTCAACAATCTGCTCACGGGTATTCTGGCCAACGCCAGCCTTCTCGAACCTATCGTTTCCGATCAGCAGAGCCCTTTTGTCAGGCAGATTGTAAGCGCGCCCGAACGTACCGCTCATCTTACGCCAGATGCTTGCGTACTCGGGAAAGGGACGTTTCGAAATCCTGCTCGTCAATTTGTCTCGACAGGTGCGGGAGATCCTGCCACTCATCAGGCCATCCCTGGGGAGTACGGCAATTACGCTTGATCTCGATGACGCCGTGCCGCCCCTAAAGGCCGACCCCGGACAGATCCAGCAGATCATTATGAATTTCGCTATTAATGCCGCCGACGCTATTGGGGGGCCAAGCGGCGTTGTGACGATTAAGACCGAGGTTACTGAAGTCGATGGCGCATACATCGAGCAGGTGCTGGCTAAGGGCCAGACCCAACCCGGTTCGTATGTTTGCCTCGAAGTGCATGACACGGGGGTGGGCATGAGCGCGGAAACGCAGGCGAAGATATTCGATCCTTTCTTCACCACAAATTTCAGGGCCGAGGGCTGGGTTTGGCCGCGGTGTCCGGCATCGTCAGGGGCCACGCGGGAGTGCTGAGAGTTTACAGTGTGCTGGACCAGGGGACTACCTTCAAGGTGTTGATGCCAGCGGCAGAATCCGCCGCCCGCTCCGCAGATCGAAACGCGGCAAGAGGCGCATCCGGATGCAACAATCCTATTCGTCGACGACGAGGAAATTGTCCTCCGGATCGGGCAAAACATCCTGACCCGGACGGGTACTCTGTGCTGGTGGCAAGTACCGGCGAGGAGGCTCTGGATATTTTCAGCGCCGCGCTCAAAGAGATCTCTCTCATCGTCCTCGACATGACGATGCCCGGAATGAGCGGCGAGAAGACATTCGCTGCTCTGCGTCACGTTCGGTCCGACGTTCCCATTTTGATTTCGGGCGGATACAGCGAGGTTGAGATCGTGAGCCGGTTCCCGTCCGGGGAGATTAATCGGTTTCTTCAAAAGCCCTATAGCGCCGCCGCGCTTCGGGAGAGGATCAGCGCGCCGACACCAGCACTTCAGCGGTCATTCACTACTGCGACGGATTGGATGGCTTCGGAGACCTTGGTGACGAGGGCTGTAACAGTGTAGGGCTTCGGCAGGACGCCGACGATACCGGCGGCGGCAAAGCGCCGCGATATCTCGGCTTCGCTGAAGCCGCTCGAAATGATGACGGGAACATCAGGCCGGATCGATTTGATCAGCGGCAGCGCTTCTTCGCCGGTCATTACCGGCATAGTCAGATCGAGAATGACAGCGGCGATCGCGGTTCGGAACTGAGCATGGCCAAGGCATCGGGGCCGATGGCCGCAACTACAACGTGCATACCGGATGCCCTCAAAGCGCCCGCCGCGAGCTTTCTGATTATTTCTTCGTCATCGACAACAAGTACCGTTTGATTCTCAAGTTTCTCCGTCGGAACCACGTTCTCAACCGCACGAAGCGCCGAACGTCGAGCTGCGGGCAGGAAGATTCGAAACGTGCTTCCTCGACCCGGTTCGCTCAGGACCTCGATATCGCCACGGTGTCCCTTGACAATGCCGAGCACAGAAGCCAGCCCTAAACCTCTTCCGGTAAATTTCGTCGTGAAGAAAGGGTCAAAGATTCTCTTCAGGGTCTCGGCCGGCAGTGCCGATTCCGTTGTCGCGAAGTTCGAGCAGCACGTAACGTCCCTCGAGAACGGGCGATTGCAAATGGGGGCTCACGCGCGCTGGTCTGCGGTCGATCAGCTCCGTACGTATCGTGACCTTACCCGGTCCCTCCGTCGCAGCCTCCGCGGCATTCAGCAGCAGATTGAGGATGATCTGATGGATCTGCGTCATATCCGCTTCGACCGAGCAGTTCGACGAACCCAGTTGGAGGTCGATAAAAGGAGCCGTTTTTTCTGTCGCGTACCGGGCCAGCAGGCTGGCGTTGCCCACGATTGCGGTCAGCAGATTGTTGAAGTCGTGGGCGATGCCCCCCGCCATGAGGCCCAGGCTTTCTAACCGCGCGCTTTCGCGAAGCTGTTCCTGTCGCTCGTGCTCCAGTTCCTCGCGCTTTTTTTGTTCGGTGATATCGCGGAAGTAGACGGACAGACCGCCGTCAGGCGTAGGGTAAACCTTTATGGCGAACCATCGCTGCCATTCCATAAAGAGCCATTCGAAGGCGCCAGGAGCCCGATCGCGCATGGCTCGCCGATACTCCTTCTCAATCTGAGTGCCCACCGTTTCCGGGTAGGCGTCCCAAACACTCTTTCCATGAAGATCCTCGGGCCTCGCCCCTAATATCTGTTCTCCCGCCTGATTCATATAGATGAAACGGAACTCCGAGTCCAGCGTGAAGAAGCCGTCAGTAATGCTCTCGAGGATGCTTTGCGCTCTGTCGTGCTCTGTCTTCAGCTCGTTTTCGAGGTTCTTGCGGTGAGTAATGTCCATCGCGGCGCCGGGAAACCGGGCCGGGACGCCCTGCTCATCCCAGTACGCGTGGCCGAGCGCGTAAATCCATAAATCCGGCGCATTCTTCTGAGGTAGACGGAACTCAACGACGTAGGGGCCTGCCGTCGCGATCGCGTGTTGAGTCGCGTCCACGACAATGTGTTGGTCGTCAGGATGAATAGCGGCGATATAGTCGGCGGATGGGACGCCATCCCTCGCGGCCACGGGATCGACTGAGAAAAGGTTGGCGAACCGCTCGTTGCAATAAATGAGATCGGTTTTGAGGTCCCAGTCCCAGGTGCCGACGCCGCCGGCGACTTCGAGGGCGAGTGCGAGCTGTGCTTCGCTGCGCCAAAGGGCCTCCCGGATTTTCTGCTCGGTGGGGTCACCGGAATCCGGAGGGGGGCGACATAGAGCTTCAATTATAGTTGGGTTGCCGGGCTATCTATGACATCTAAGGAGGCAGATGTGTCGGCCTGTGCCGGCTCCGGGCGGCGGTCGTCAGAGGAACAGAAACGCCCAACGGCCTCATTCCTGCTCTGGGAACTCCGGTCGAGCGACGGAGTCGCCGCGCTCGCGAATCTGGGCCGAAGGAGAACGGCGTCAGGCCTCAGACGACTGGATAGGGCGCGAATTTGGCCGGAGCGAGTGATACAGGGTTTTTGCCGTAGTCCCCTGTTTTGTGAGCCTAAGGGAGACGAGAAATCGTTCGCTGGCGACCCGGCGGGCTCAGCACAGTATTCACAACCGGCGAGTTCGCGTCCGTAATTTCGCCCGAATCAGCAGGAGGGCCATGAGCGATCGCGTGGATTTTGAAATTACTTGTCCGAACGGCCACCAGCAGACAGTCCCGTTCACTCCGGAAGAATTCGAAGCGGAGTTGAAATCAGGCGGCCTGGTGTTCCACTGCAATACATGCGATGCCAATTGGCCTCCCTCCAGTGAAGACATCGCCAAAATTCGAAGGGAGCTCTCGAAAAATTCTGGCTAGGGCTTGGGGCAGACCGACCCCGCGATTCGTATGACGCGACGCGGTCGCCGAAACACGGCTACCACATGTGGCTTATCTGGTTAACGGGGGGATAGTACTGAACGCTCCTGTTGTCGTGTTGAATTCAATGCCCAGAGTGACGATCTGCGTACCTGGCGCGGCGTCCAGTTCCACCGTCCCTAGTTTCCCCGCCGTAGGCGCGTAGTCGGTCGACAGCACGAAAGACGTATGCGCCATCGCCTCCATCGCGATGGAGTTCGTCAATATTGTCGCGCCGGTATCGTCCCGAATTACGATGCCGACGCTGGTCGCGGCTGAGCTGGTGTTCGCCAGCGCTATACCCGTGGAAAAACCGTTCGTGTTGTCGAACCCGATAAAGTACGTACTTGCGTTCCCGGTTTCCAACGGCGCCAACGCCTGATGATCCAGAGTTCCCGACGTAAAACGAAACGCTGCGTACGCGTTCACATCCCCGCTACTGAGTAATTGACACCAGCCCGTAACCACGGGTCCCAACGCCGGAGCGCTGGCAACAACCTCCAGCAGCGCGCCGGGCCCCAGCGTTCGATCGATGGACGCTGCGACGTCGTTCTCCCCGGTTTGCGGAAAGGTCAGAGACAGCGTCAGCGGATTACCCGTATCGCCGAAGCAATTGAAAAGGACCCTCGCCGACGTTGCAGACAGATTCACCGTGGTGATCGTCGTCCCCCAGCCTCCGCCGGCCGCGAGGTGCGCCAGTGACCCGATGTTCATCAAACCCGCCGTGGAAGGAGCAGCGCCTTCCTGTACTGTGAAGAAAAGCCCGGCGACAACGATCGTTCCTGCAATGGCAGGCCCCGTGTTCGGGCTCACGTTATAAGTGACAGTGCCGCTCGCCGCGCCGCTGCCTCCAGTCACCGTGATCCACGGAGCATTGCTCGTCGCCGTCCAGGCGCAGCCTGCGTTTGCTGTGACGTTAATCGTGCCAGCGCCGCCGGACGCAGGGAACATCGCACCGCTCGGACTAAGCGCATAGTTGCACGCGGTGGCGCCGGGCGCCGCCTGGTTAATCGTGACCGACACGCCGGCGATTGTAATCGTCGCATTGAGAGCGACGCCAGAGTTGGCTGCGACAACGAACGTGACCGTCGCCGGCCCCTGGCCGGTTAACACGGGCGCGATAATCCAGCCAGGCAGGCTCGACACCATCCAGAAACACCCCGAGCCGGTCTGAATAGTCAGCATCAGATTGCCACCGGATGGCGGAGCCTCTAAAGAGGTTGGGGTGACGGTATAGACGCATGGCACAACAAGTGTGAGGACTCGTATTCGTTGGTTTGAAGTATCGGCAATGTAAATGGCGCCGGTAGAGTCCACGGCAACGCCGCCAAGGGAGCCTAACTCCGCTTGGGTCGCGGCGCCGTTGTCCCCGAATGATATCCCTCCGCCCGCCACACTCGCGATTATTCCGTTGGAGACTTTCCAGATTTGGAACCCAGCGGCAATGTAGAGGCTACCGGCGGAATCCACAGCAACTCCTGACGGGGCGTTGATCTGAACACTGGTAGCCGGGCCGTTTCCCGGTGAAGTCCCTCCTCCCGCCACGGTCGTAATCACTCCCTTCGACACCCTGCGGATGCGATTGTTCGCGCTATCGGCGATGTAGAGGTTCGCTGCCGCGTCCACCGCAACCGCAGAGGGCGAGTCGAGCTGAGCATTGACAGCCGGGCCCTGGTCGCCGCTGAATCCTGGTGTTCCATTCCCCGCCACTGTGCTGATCACGCCGTTCGACACCACGCGGACTCGCGCGTTTGAGGTGTCCGCGATATAGATGTTACCGGCAGAATCTACGGCGATGCCCGTGGGAGAGCTGAGCTGCGCGCTGGTCGCCGGGCCGTTATCGCCACTGAATCCTGTTGCTCCATTCCCAGCTACAGTGCTGATCACTCCGTTCGATACCTTGCGGACGCGGGCATTAGAGGTATCCGCGATATAGAGGTTACCGGCTGCATCCACCGCGATGCCGCCAGGAGCGTTAAGCTGCGCGCTGGTTGCAGGACCGTTATCGCCGCTGAACCCCGGTGTTCCGTTGCCGGCTACAGTGGTGATCATGCCGTTCGACACCATGCGGACTCGTGCATTTGAGGTGTCCGCGATATAGAGGTTACCGGCAGAATCCACGGCTATGCCCGTCGGGGAGCTGAGCTGCGCGCTGGTCGCCGGGCCGCTATCGCCACTGAATCCTTGTGTTCCATTCCCGGCTACAGTGATGATCGCCCCCTTCGACACGCTCCGCACTCGGGCATTGGAGCTGTCCGCGATATAGAGGTTGCCGGCAGCATCCAGGGCTATACCCGTCGGGGAGTTGAGTTGCGCGCCGGTCGGCGGCCCATAATCGCCGCTGAATCCTGCTGTTCCATTCCCCGCCACGGTGGCGATCACGCCGTTCGACACCACGCGGATTCGAGAGTTACCGGTGTCCGAGATATACAGATTCCCGGCCGAATCCAGGGCGACGCCGTAGGGAAAGCGAAGCTGAGCGCCAGTAGCCGGCCCGTTGTCTCCGCTGTAGCCGATCGTACCGTTCCCCGCCACGGTAGTGATGACCCCGTTTGACACTTTCCGAACTCGGGAGTTGAGCGCGTCAGCGATGTAAACGTTACCGGCGGAATCCACGGCGACACTACTGGGGCGGAACAACTGCGCATTGGGGGCCGGACCATTATCGCCGCTGAATCCAGGCATACCGTTCCCCGCGACGGTGGTCAGCGATCCATTCGATACTTTAAAGACCTGAGAGGCGCTTTGGTCAGCGATGTAGAGGTTGCCACCAGAATCCACAGCGACGCTTACCGGGAGAAGCAACTGTGCGTTCGTACCGGGTGCGTTGGCGCTACCGCTTCCCCCCGTACCTGTGACGGTGGTGATTACTCCGAACGAAACCACGCGTACGCAGTGGTTACCGGCGTCAGCGATGTAGAGGTTATCCAGGGAATCAACGGCCAGCCCCTCAGGTTGGTTCAACTGGGCGTTGGTCGCCGGCCCTCCATCGCCACTGAACCCTTGCGTCCCGTTTCCGGCTACGAGCGTGAGGGCACCAGTTTGGGGGTCGAGGCGAACGACTATGTTGTAGGTGTCGCTGGCAATGAAGACACCGCCCACGGAGTCCACCACCACTGAACTCACGCGTCCCAGACTGGCGGAAGGACCGCCAATATTTACCGGCAAGCCTCCGCCGGCGAACGTATTGATCGTATAGCTCTGGCCGAAAACTGAATATGAAGCGGATGCGGCAATGAGAAGGATGGAAAACCGACGCATTTTGAGATTCCTCAGAAAGACCCGGCGCATGTCGGCGCTTACCATTGGTACTGGAAAAGACCTTGCTGAAATGGTAGCAAAAGGGGGTCGTTCCGCAAAACCGAGAACCCATCTTCGTCACTGG
>Ga0206900_1198_pt1 | contig 13482 bp, 18 predicted proteins | sample Alteio_BWOrgHeat_46_FD_153235 | JGI IMG/M metagenome (GOLD analysis project Ga0206900, IMG submission 153235) | Enriched cells from forest soil in Barre Woods Harvard Forest LTER site, Petersham, Massachusetts, United States -... | ecosystem: Environmental > Terrestrial > Soil > Temperate forest >... | reverse complement strand
GCCGAACTGCCCGGTTGGGTGAGTATGGCCATAAATACTGATGGGTTGGATTTTGCCAAAAACGAGTATAAGCAAGAGCCTATCAAGAATAATGGCGAACTGCTGGCCTATTATGAAAAAGGATTGGCCGGGGCGAAAAAAGACTTGGAAAGTACCAACGAAAAGGTTTTGGCAGAAGATTGGACGCTGCGAAACGGCGACCAAGTGTATATGAGCCAAAGCAAGGCTGAAACCATCCGCCATGCCTATAGCCAAACCACCCACCACCGGGCCCAACTTGGGGTGTACCTGCGCCTGTTGGATATCCCTATCCCGGGCAGCTACGGCCCAAGTGCCGATGAAATGGCCCATTAATAGTATCTTATGAAAGCAAATCCCTGCCCTTTTCAAAGCGGCAGGGGTTTGCTTTTTTATGCGATAATACCCGCTTCCCTCCTACTGTCTTATTTATAGAGATAATCCTTTACTGCCTGCATGGTCTGGAATTCTTGGTCAGGCACCTCCATCCTGATGTTGGTGGGGATGACGGTATCTTTGTGGGGCAAATCTGCGAACCCTTCCTCACGAAGTATAGCTATTTTGTTGCCGGGCAGTATCCCGAACAATATGTTGTTGTGTGTTGGGTCGTACACAAAATTTTCCCGGGTTTCCAAGCCATAATAGATATGCAGGATCTTTTTGGTCTTGTCTATCAGGTAGGTTTCAGGGAATTGTAGCTTTTCGAAAGTTGTGCTTTGGAATGACTGTATTTTTAGGGTAACTGGATGCGCGAAGCCGCAAGGATGATCGCTGTTGTATATCCCGAATCCAGATATGCTGAACACGTGCCGGGCATTGCCATAGTATACTCTTTTTGATTGCTGGATATTGCCTGAGGTATCTTTTTCACTGGAGCCATCGCGAGTATCTATATTGTCAGCAGTATCTTCGACTTTGAGATCATTCATTGGTGAACGGCTAATCTTTGTCGTCAAGAATATTTTATCTTGTATGCCCCGGATCGGGTTTATGGCCATCGTATCAATGCTTGTCACATCATCAGGCCAGGCACGGGAAGTGTCCTTGCTTTGATATACCCATTTTCTTCCATTGGTATCCAATTTGTAAAAATTGAAATCGCTACTGGCATCGCGCGGTGTCATTTCTACTTGTATGTTTTTTCCCTGGGCAATGGCGACGGTTTGCTGCCCCCGTGTGGCTTGTATATCGAACATCCCCGCTGTTTGGAAATCATATTTTTTGCCCGCAGAGTCATAGCTCATGGGGATGCCACTCATCAAACACTCGAATATATCTTTATACTCACGGTATTTCAGGGTGATACTACCCTGCAATGGCTTCCCATTGGCATCCGCAAAAGCATTGGCTGGGATGATGATCCGTGTACCGGTGGGGCAATTGATGGTCTTGCCACTGGCGGCGTCCACGCTATACTCGCTATAGGTGATGGTGATTTTGGGAAAGGGCGGGTTTATATAGGGTTTGGGCCTTACAGTTGCTTTTGAGAAAGCAAGAATTGAAATAGAGTTTACCGATTCCCGATCATCCAAAGGATTGGTGGAGATCACTGGGGCATATACCGTACCTTCAGTGTTAATCTGGCTTTCCGTCAGTAGTAACCTTTTGGGCCTTGTGCTATCCTTTTCCACCATTGTTCTCTTTTCCTCCATGGGCTTGGGCTGTCCTATAGGTTGTGATACGATGGTTTTGGGTTTCGCTGCCTCCTGCTGGGTAGCAGGGCTTCGGGAAAAGAACAGGAAGGCCAGCAACAAACAGGCAGCACCGCCCCCGGTACCCAACCAGAAGTATGGATTTTTATAAATGGGCTTCGGGGGCGTGGGCATGGCTGCCAGTAATTTTGCAAAATCTTGCCGGGTAGCGATCTCCTCCTTCGATGGCTGCGGACGGTCTATGTTTATTTTATATTTCTTTTCGGACATGGTTTTAGTTTTTTGAGGTGATCCTCTTTTTCATTTTTTCCAGGATGCGATAGACTTTTACCTTGGCATTGTTCTCGGTGATCTGCAGGATATCGCCTATCTCCTTGAAAGGCCGCTTTTCGAAGTAGCGCATTTCTATGAGTTGCAATTCATCCTCAGGCAGGTCAGGCAAGATGTCCAGCATGCGGTCATGGTATCCGCCCAGGTTGTCCACTTCTATCTCATCCATCATGGCATGGATACCGGAAGTCTCGATATTGAGGGTGCGGTGCCGGCTGTTTTTGCGGAACAACTGTTGCAGCTCGTTCCCAGCAATCCGGTACAGCCAGCACACAAAAGGAAGCCCCTTGTGTTGGTAACCCTGCAAATGGGTCATGGCATTAAGGAATGTCTGGGCGCATATATCGCCGGCCAGGTCCTTGCTGTCCAACCGTTGATAGGCAAAGCGGTACACCTGCTCATAGTACCGGGTATATAGCACGGCGAACTGTCGGTTGTCCTTCTTGGCAGCCTCTATTTCCGCCTCCTCCCCGAGTATGGGTCCTGGCGGTGCGGGGGGCCTGGGCGCTACCTGCATGTTTTTGGTTTCATTGTGCGTGATGGGCATGTGCATTCATCCATTTATAGGGATAATGCCAAGCGAGGGAAAAGATACAAAAATATTTTCAACCCATCTTTTTGGCCTTGGGGATAAAGAAAACCTGTATCCACTAAAAAGACAAATGACTCTGTCTTGATACTACTAGTTGTTTGATTCGGGTAACGATTATGCCAATCAAGAAAATTCAAACCGATAACGCGCCCCGGAAACCACGCCCTGCATAGTATGAGTCAGCGCCATTGTGAAACGTGAAAACATGGTTGTAGCGGCGGTCACAAAAAATAGCACCCCCCAGTTTTCTGATCTCCGGAGGTGTGAGTACCCAACTCGATGATTTTGCATCGAATTTGCCAAACTGCTGCAGGTGCCGGTATTGTTCCTCGGTGAGCAGTTCTATACCCATTTCTGCGGCCAGGTCAACCGCGCTGTTTTCAGGTTTAAATTGTTTCCTCGCATCGAGTGCCTTCCGGTCATAGCATAAATTTCTACGGCCTTTGGGGCTTTCTATTGAGCAATCGAAAAAAACATATTCATTTGTCTCTTTATCAAGGGTCACAACATCCGGTTCACCGCAAGAAAGTTCCATTTCATTCAGTGACCAAAGTTTCTTTGGGTTTACTTTCAGCCTTACCTCTACATCCTCCCATTTCATGCCTTTGTGGCGGTTCATGTTCCCCTCAAACCGTGTCTTTAGGATGTTGAGCAGCTCTTCTTGAAGTTCTGGTGACAATTGGTTTTTCATACAATCCGTTTATGGTTTACCTCAAGATGATTTTTCATTCGTAACACTGTTGTCATTGCTTCAGTTTAGTATCCAGACTTTGCGAGATAGTTGGAGAACCAAACTTAGCAAGGTTCAATACACCCCGTTCCAAAAACTCTTTTTTACCCTCAGTTGCAAGATCAGGTTTGCGATAAGCTCTATGCCAATAAAATAGACACCTCCCATCCATAATATACCTGAATAAACTGGTTTATGCTCTAAAACACCTCGCAATACCATGGCAAGATAGAAAAGCAGGCCACCAGAGATATACCAATACAGAAACCTGATCACCAATTGTGTAATTTTATCCGAAGGGAACTTGAACCTTAAATAATTTATAAAAAACAACTCCGTATAATGACCAAGAAATACAATGACCCCGCCAATGTATAGGAAGGTGGTGAACAAGAGGGACAACATTTTATTGAGGTCTGATGCATTTTTTAGCTGACCAAAACAAACGGCCACTGAAATAACAAGGCCTAATATACATGCGCGGAGCACTGTTCGCCCAAAGGATTCGCTCACTTTTTCGCGCTTATCGTTGGTGGTTGGTTTCATAAAGCAAATATAATAGCAAGGAATGATTTTGCGTTATTTTCTAGAGTGCTTCAAATGGCTTGGGGAAGGCGCATTATAACGAAGAGCGACAGCGAGAACACCAGCCAGATTTGTACATTTGTCAGCGGTTCACCATAAAAACATCCATATCCAAAATCATGCGCATTAAATCAATTCTTATCCTGCTGTTTATTTCGGCAGTCTTTTGTGGAAAGATGGTGGCATCCCCTACGCAGCGTGTGGCTATCCTGCCCGATGGTATCATTACCATCAAACCGGGGATGCCGGTAAAGGTGCCGTCGCTCTATCTTGATTATTTCAGGATCATGCCTTATGGAGACCCCATCATTAACTATGACCAGATATATAGTGACGAAGGTGTAACAATAACCATAAACGGCAAACCTGGCAACATAAGCTTCCGTACCTTGGTGCAGGAAACAGATCCATTGCTGAATCTTTCTCCCATGGAATGGCAGCGTGGATTTGATGTGCAGTTCTCCCTCATAACAACAAATCCGGCAAGCAAGAATATTGACAGCATTCAGATCCAATTCACGAGCCCAATAATGGTGGGCAATGAGGTAAATGATATGGATGTGAGCGAGGCACAGCTCATTTTTCGGACCTGGGGATATGAAATGTCTCAAGAAGTATTTTGGCATTTGGCACAATGCCTAGAGATCCTGAAGATCAACAATAAGATAACCATTAGCAAGGGTACCTCCACTGCTCTTGTAAAGGACTTATGTGCGAAAATGTTGAGTAAATATGATCTAAGGATACTGAATGAAAATGCATTTAAAACTCTTATCGATACCAAGCAGATATGTCTTGACGATAACTTGGACCTGACGGTTGCCAGTATGCAAAACATCAAGATGGCCTATAATTATAGTAAGGCACTCAATGATGCCATAATGATGAACTGCATTTCCTATTTTTCGAATACTTCTCTTAATGAGCAGGCACTGTCCAATGAGGCGAAGGTTGCATATTACAGGGCAACGGGCGAGCTTACTGATCTCAGCACCAAAAGCCACAGGGTGGAGGATACCATCATCGCCGGCAAACGCTATGTGGCGATGGTGGCTTGGAAATCTGCCAGTTTTATGGGCTATACCAAAAAACTATCCAACTCGGCCATTACTTATACCTCCGACCCTACATTTTTTAACTATGCCCTATTCCTTACCACGCCGTACGACTTGGCGCGCACGAATATACTGAGCTTTGATTCAAGCCAGTGGCGGGCCAGGATGATGGAGATATTGGGATTGCCACCCATTTCTACCAATGACCTGTTTGTGGAGTTCTGGGTGAAGGAAAGTGATATCTTCCGCCCCACTGCCGACTCAAGCCTGAGTGGTACCGGAATGTTGCAAAAGGTAGATGAAACATACCTTTCTTCATTGCAAAAGTATGCTCGCAGTTCATATAGCGACCCAAACATCTATAAGCAATATCCTTTTACTGCATTGGGCTATACCTGGGACTGCAGCGCCAACAATGTCAACCATTTCGGGGCTACAGAATTTGTGTTAAAAGAAAACCGCACCATATATCTGCGCCGGACTGCTTCTACAGCAGATTATATAAGGAGATTGGGGAAGAGGTGATGGGTTTTATAGTAGGTGCGTTCCACTTTTCAAAAAAAAAGTGGAACGCCTAGCAATGAACCCTGCATCAACCTCTAATTCCCATTCCCATCAAGCTTTATGAACAAGGTCCTACTGCCCCTACTTGCATTTCCGAAGCCCGTGGTATTGCCGATAAGGGCTAACCCACCATCTTTGGTTTCGATGGCGTTGAATAAAGCCCCCCTACTGGGACAATCAATGGTCTTGTCCCAGACTTTGTTTCCGCTTTTATCTATTTTTAGGACATAGGGTTTATTATCAAGATCTCCAAGGGCTAGTATATTGCCCAACATGATCGTGGAGCCATCGCTGCAATAGTGGACATTGATCGGATCAATGGTAAAGCCTGGCTTGGGGAAACTGTTTTCCCAAAGCAAATGCTGGTTCTTATCGGCTTTGAAAATGAATGGATAATTATAGTTTTTGCTGTTATCCGTTCGCACACTCAATGCAATGACCCCTGAGTCTGGCGTCACGGTCTGCCAATTTACATTATCGCTGGTTTTTGTTTCCGCGCTGTCTATCAATACCTGGGTCACCTTTACGTTGGGTATCACCTTGGCCATAAACAGTCTCGTATTATCGCTCCAGCTCCATTTATTGTTCAGGAATTTCATGCCCCAGATATTGTAAGAGCCATCACTGTTGCCCCCGTAGCAAAAATAATAAAGGATCTTGCCACCAAACAGGTTGTCATTCATGGCAAACCCACCCAAATTTATTTTCAGGTTTTTGTTCAGTAGTATCATTTCATTGTTTCCCGGGCCCCCATTCCTGTACCCATCGGTAGCCGGTAAGACATATCCGTTCCCAACGGGTACGATTGCCGACATATTGGTCATGGTCCAATAGCTGATGTAGTTGTAGTACAGGATATTCCCGGCCGTGTCAATATCGCTCACGTTCCCGCCCTGTTGCAGGATGAAATGCGTGCCATCCATCGGGTTGAACCACCAATACGTACCGGCATTGGTATTGAATATATATCTATCCACTATGGTGCGTTTGATGAGGTTACCGGCTTTGTCGGTTCGCAATAGCATCGGCCGGCCGCTGCCATGGTTTGCCAGGATCAGGTATCCTTCATCATTCGTTTGCGCTACATAAATGGCATTGTCAACCGAATCTGAATCATACGTTTTGATAAAGGATCCTGTATTCGGCACGCTTTTTTCCTTGGTGCAAGACCCTATCAGGCAGGCGATAGCCATTGAAAAGAACCACATGAATTTCATGTTACCTGTTGTTTTTTTGTTCCACGATCTTGCCATTTGAATCAATAAATAAAAGCCCGTAAAAAGGAGATTCCTTGCCATTGGTATGTTGCTGTATATTAGTGCCTATTGCCCAGTGATCCCCTACCGGCACACTGCCAATGGCGGTGATGTTGCAGCCTGGGGCGGGTATATGGGTTTCCCAGAGTTTGTTGGCAGAAGGATCAATTTTCAGAATCCATCCGCTATTCAAAAGATGAATGTCTTGCGTATTGCCGGCAATGATAATGTTCCCGGCATCGTCCTTCCGTACGGAGGCGAAAGATGCGTTGCCCTCACCGAAAAATTCCTTTTCCCATAAAACCTTGCCCGTGAGATCAACTTTGAATACTACTACGGACCTGATTCCACTTGCCGAATACATATTGCAGTACAACACCATACCATCGGCATAGGTGAGCATATTAACAAAGGGATACGGACAGTTGACGTTGCAATACCCAAAGCTGCGATAAGTTATTTCCCCGTAGCTGCCATGTAGATTGGACGTGAACAGGGTAAGGGCAGGACAATATGAATTTTGATCTTTGACAGAGTCTGACTTAACCTGTGCAACCGCCAAGCCAATTCGTCCATCGGTCAAAAATTCTGTGCCATAGACTTCTGTCCTATAATAAGTCACAAATGCCTCCTTTTGATACACATAGGCACCATTGGCATCCGTTTTTACAGCCCAGGCCCGATGTTCATACTGGCCGTCAGAAGTATTGAGGTCAACATCTGACCCGGCAGCTACAAATCCATGATCTGGTGCTTCTACCACATCCATGAACCTATCTTGGTACTGTAGGCCAAAGGAGTTTTGCCATTGTAGATTGCCGTTGGCATCTGTCTTTAAAATATAGGCATCCTCAATCCCATCTTTCCGGGTGATCCCATTTCCATAGGATGAGGTGGCCCCGGCGCATATAAAGCCCCCATCAGAAGTAGGGCGAACCATATTGAACGAATCGTCTTCTGATCCACCATAGGTCTTGGCCCATAGGGTTTTCCCTGCCATATCAGTTTTGCGGATAAAGCCTTGCGCGGCCATATTGCCGCTATTGTAAATATAGCCACCAAAGTAGAGATTTCCATCAGGTGCGGCCCCAAAGGATTTGAGCACATTTCCACCATTGTCAGCATACAGGATAATACCGGAAGTGGTAGGAAAAGAACCCTGGTTTACATCGGCCTTCTTGCAGGTAAGGCACAATAGCGCAACAACAATACCAGCCATCACTCTGGAAACATTCTTTATCATAATACTGAAATTGAACGATGGCTATTGGGCAAATGTATGAAATATTTAACAAACAAGACATTAAAAACGAGCCGGGATGGGTGGTGCATCTGCTAAACTTTGTTTCGCTTCCCTTGTTTTCTATTTTGGTTGGCGAGAATGGAAAACTATATGAAAAAATACATGCTCACATTTTTCGGCGGGAATATGGCACTCCGCTACGAAAACCTAGCAATGGCGGATAAAGAAGCCCAGCAAAGACATACGGCCGCTTGGAGCGCATGGATGGCGGAACTGATGAAATCGGGTCAATTAGAAGTAGGTTATCCCTTGGCACCAGATGGGAAACGAATAGATACTGAAGGAGCCCATGATTATCATTTCCCCGAAACTACAGAAGGCGGCTTTATTGTAATTAAAGTAGAAACGCTGGAGCAAGCTGTGGAAATCGCCAACTCATCGCCGATCATCAAAAATGGTGGCTATGTTATGGTTCGTCCTTGTGGGGAGATGATGAAAGAATAATGGAAGCCAAGTAAGAAGGCTAAAGACGTTCCACTTTTTTGAAAAGTGGAACGTCTAAATCACCAGAGCATTTGCCCCCTCAAGCATCCGGTATCTCCGGTTCCACCAATTTTGCCAGTTTATCCAAAGAATCCTGCCAACCGAGATAGCACATTTCAGCAGGAATGACTGACGGGATTCCTTCTTGAATTACGGTAAGATCTGTACCTACCAAGACCTTTTTCAGCCAGATGGATGTAGTCATTTCACCCGGCATATTTGGGTCGTCGAAGCTATCCGTATATTTTATGAATTCATTGGGTTTTATTTCTAGGAATTTCCCACCGAATGAGTGGCTATGGCCCGTTGAAAAGTTGGTAAAAGACATTTTGTAGCTGCCACCCACCCGTACATCCATTTGATGCACTTCACCCAAAAAACCATATGGCGGGAGCCAGAACGACATGGCCAATGGATCGGTGAATGCCCGATATACTTTTTCAGGGCTTGATTTTAGCACACGATGTAGTGTAACGCTGTTGTTTGCCATTGTATTTGTATTCTTTAGATTGTTAGCGTGATGATTAACCCTTCTTATCTCCCTTAAAAATCCATTGGATTCCATACCTATCGTAAAACTGTCCATAGATCCCAAATGGCAAGTCATGCAAATCCTGAAACCTATCTTTTTCTGCACCTACCGAGAGCTTGTCAAAAACCGCTTTCAATTCATCATAACCTGTGCCGATGATAAATATAGCAAATGTATTGCCCTGTATAGGATCGAACTGGGGAGATGCCATCCAGTCAGTGGCAGATATTTCTATCGCACCACTTTTGATATGGGCATTGATCATTCGTTCGTGCTTTTCTTTTGGGAACTGGTCCTTCATGGGTGTATCTCCCAGTTTGGTAAGTGTCAGTTCTCCGCCAATACAATCATGGTAAAAGGTCATCGCTTCTGCACAATTGCCATCAAACAACAGGAATGGGTTGCAATGTAGCATGGTTTTTGTTTTTAGTTTGTTAATCTTCCAACCCCTTCCCATCCAGTATTTGCGGCATGGCCTTTTCGATCCTGGCTTCCCGGGTTTTGGTGAGCTTGGGTTGGGAAAAATAGTATAGGTATCCTTTTTGCCGTCCCGGGGTCAATGCCTCAAAGGCGGTTTTCAGGGCCGGTACGGTTTTCAGTTTATGTTGAAACTCTTCTGGGACAGGATATTCTGATGCCTTTTTATAGTCCACTTTCACGCCCGATTTTTCCACTTCTATCGCATCCTTGATATAGGATTTGATGGTGTGTTCCATCTCAAATATCTGTGGCGCACTGGTAAAGCGAATCTGCCGTGCCGACTGCACATTTTCTGTTTGTTGGATAAGGATACCCTTGGGGTCTTTCATCAAGGCTCCTTTCATAAAAAGTATGGCGCAGTATTCTTTGAACCCATGTATCAATACGACGTTTTTCCCCTCGAGGCTATAACAGGGCACGCCCCACTTCAATTCTTCGGTCAAGCCGCAGTCAAGGACAATCAATCTCAATTTCTCATATTCTTCTTTCCACTCCGTTGCTTTGGTGAAGAACCAATCAACCTTTGGGTTCATACTGCTCATATCATGTAATTTAACTGAATAAAATTAGGGTCATATCTGCATTCAAAAACAATATCCTGTCCGCTATGTTCAAATATAGCAATTAGTTTTGCTTGGTGGCCATCAGGCAATAACCGGAAGCAATTTGGCAGTACCCAGATTTGTATGCCCATTGCTGAGTCCAATTTATTTTTCAGGATAGTCCTTTGAACTGTCCAATACTTCACTGTTATCTTTATAAAAGCCTGTATGCCTCAGTGTTCCGTTTTCATAATAGCATGTGTCGTTTCCCTGTCGTATGCCATTGTCTGTTACATTGAATTTGCACATTACCAAGCCATTATCATAATATTCGGCTGCATAAATTCGTTTGCCTTCTCTTTTGTAGCTCATGGCTGTAATTGTCCCTTTAGGATCTTCAAATATTTGATCAACCGTACCGGCCTTATTGTTCACAAATAACGTTGCCTTGGGAGTTCTAACATATGTTGCCGTATCCGTTAAAATATTGTCTGACAACTTCGACAAAGAGTCCAGAATGCTTTTGGAATCTATAACCTTAAGCCCAAAAATATATTTGTTATAGTCATTTATTGCCTTTAGCCTCTCTTTGCCCGATTGATGATTGGTCACCATGTTACAGCCAGTGATAAAAAGAGCCAGTGCAAAAAGATACAACCTATTCATATGGGCAAATATACTGAATGCGCTATTATCAAACTGCTAGTATCAGTACCATCAATGCTGGATGATACTTGCAAATGATATATTAATATACACCCATCAATTCTCAACAGCGATCTTCCTATCAGCCGGCCTGAAATACCAGGACAAGACAATAAAAAGGATCTGGAAAACGGGTCCAATTAGGCCCTTGATGCTGTAGTCGCCAACTGCCAAGTGTGAAAAAATGGCCCCTGACATCGCAAAAAAGAACCCGGCATATGCCCATTCTTTTACGAGTTTAAACCGCGGTACCAATATCGCTATAACGCCAAGGATTTTCCAAATGCCCAATATGTACAAAAAGTATATGGGGTACCCCAGACTGCTTATCAAGTCAACCCATATTTTTGATTTAATAACGGCGAATACTCCGCTTTGCAACATGCCAAAAGCCAATAAGCCAGTGGCAATCCAATAGATGATTTTGTTTCTCTTTTCCATTTTTTTAAGTTTAGGGCCACAAAGGCACTAAGACACTAAGATTTTAATTTTTTGAGGCCACAAAGGCACCAAGGCTCTAAGGCTTTGGTTGACATTATTGAGCAATAATGCGAGTATTGTTGCCATGTTTTTTTTGTGTCTTCGCGCCTTTGTGGCAAGTTGTTTTAATTTATAAATCTTCGAATTCCATTTTTTATCAGTGGCACATTGAAATTGATGAGATAGCCTAGATTCAGACTTGTAAGTTTCAAGTGGCTGATGATTTGCGCTTCCCAAACAGGATTCACCAAATCTGCAGCTTTCAATTCTACAATGACCCGGTCATCAACGAGCAAATCCAAACGCAAACCTTCATCAAACTGGATTCCGTCATAAATGATGGGTATGTCAATCTGACGCTTCACCTCAAGTCCAGACTTTCTAAGCTCATGAGCCATACATGCTTCATCTACTTTTTCGAGCAGGCCAGGACCAAGTTCTTTATGGACCTTGAATGCGGCATTGACGATTGCCTTACCTATCTCTTCTTCTTGTGGAGTTGTCATTCATTATTTTTTAGGCCACGAAGGCACTAAGACACTAATATTTTATTATTATCGAGAATTACCCTTTGTGCCTTAGCGCCTTTGTGGCTACTTGTCTTTCATGATTTCCTCAATACGATCATGTGCCATGCTTAGCCCTTGTGCAAATGGCAATTTCAGCACTTGGTCCCGTTGGGCGCCTGATTCATAGATTATGTGCACGTTCAGTCGGCTGGTATCGTCGGTAAGCTTTTCAAATTCATAGACTTCCATCTGCACACCAAAGGGCGTACCCTCCATTTCGAAAGTGCGGGTTATTTTCTTGTTCGGGATAAATTCGTGGAATACCCCATTGGCTTTAAACACCACTTTCCCTTGGTCATCCGTTGATTCAAGCTGATAACTGCCATGTTTCTTGCCATCAAACTTCAACAATTTGGCGGTAGTATAAGGGTTGGTCATCACCTGTTCCACGATTTCCGGATCTTCGTATGCCTTAAAAAGCAAGTCAAGAGGCAGATCAAAATCCCGGGTTATCATCAGGTCCTGTTTGCCGTCTTCGGCTTTGATTTTCGTTTTTAGTTCCATGTCTATTGTTTTTTGGTTTTGTATTGTTTCATGATCGTTTCCAGTTTGTTGAAGTGTTCATCCCACATTTTGCGGAACGGTTCGATAAAGTCTGCTACTTCTTTCATTTTTTTTGCATTTAGGTGGTAAAATATTTCTCTTCCGTTTTGTTTTTGTCCCAGCAATTCGCACTCGGTGAGTATCTGCAAGTGCTTGGAAACCGTTGGCCTGGCGGTATCAAAGTGCGCCGCTATGGCACCTGCCGACATCGTTTGTGAGGCGACCAATACCAGTATGGCCCGTCGGGTAGGGTCTGCTATGGCTTGGAATACGTCGCGTCTTAAATTCATTGTGTAGCTATTTGACTACAAATATATATGTAGTTATTTGACTACGCAATTTTTTTAGCTTTTTTTCCAAAAAAAACTTTGCGCGCCCATTGATTAAGCGCACTAATATTTGTATATCAATATATTAAAGAATAACCCCTCCGATTTATGGGTAGGCGCAACCATTCCGTCCCAAGTCTGGTCTTCATAGACTGCTTATATATCGGCCTTCCCTTATACTAATAAGCCCCTGTTATCACACATCCATAGTGGCCAACAGGGATAGCACAAACGCTTTTCTGGCGGCGGGCAAAATGCCAAGCACCCGCATCCATTTCCATCTTTTCTTGAAGTAGTCGGGCGGGAAAAAAGATTGGGCTTCTTTCCAACCCAGGTTCCAGTCAAGCGCTTCCTGCAGCGAGAGCAGGCCCCATAGCATGGGTGCTTTAGAAGTATCCACACTCGCATGCTTGCTGCCTACCATGGTTTTGGGTATGGCATTGAAAGCCAGGTAAGAATGGGTAAAATGTTTGCCGATTTCGCGGAACACGGCTTTCACATCCTCTTCCTCGAAATACATGAACAGCCCTTCCGCGATAAACAAGACATTTTCCCGCTCTGAGACATCCTCTATCCAACTGAAATCCAACAGGCTTTTGGCGATGTACTGCGCACTACCCGGTGCGAAAAACTGTTTTCGGATCTCGATGGATTGGGGCAGATCCAGTTGGTACCATTTCATATCCGGGAACCGTTCCTGCCTCGTATCCAGTCCGGCGCCGAGGTTCACCACC
>Ga0206900_1058_pt1 | contig 13518 bp, 8 predicted proteins | sample Alteio_BWOrgHeat_46_FD_153235 | JGI IMG/M metagenome (GOLD analysis project Ga0206900, IMG submission 153235) | Enriched cells from forest soil in Barre Woods Harvard Forest LTER site, Petersham, Massachusetts, United States -... | ecosystem: Environmental > Terrestrial > Soil > Temperate forest > O... | reverse complement strand
CCAGACGTCCCCGAACCGAACCCAGCATCGTCTTTCAAAAACATGGTGCCATAGGCCGCCACCGGATTGGGGTACAATTGCAGGGTACTGGATTTGATAAGAGTATCTTTCTTTATGGTATCTTTTGGGATGGTATCCGGCTTGTACACCAATCCGAAATCTATGCTCGCCACAAAAGCATCTGCAACCGAAACATTGTTAGGGGTACCAAACAGGGTTGAGTTGCCAACGCCTTGGCCTGATATGATCACATTATCGCCGGAGTCCAAACCTAGGAAAGTTTGCTGGATGGGTACAACTGTATTCATGTTCTCTTTCCCGTCCTTATCATATATATCCAAAAAAGTAGGATACTGGCTGGTTGTTGTATTAAGATTCTCCCATAAATAGGTAAACCCCTTCCTGTCAGTTTTCATATCCACCACGGTGTAATTTAACAGTGGGACAGAAATATCTTTGGCCCAAACATAATGTCCCATAGAATCCACCAAAGAAACAAACTGTCCACTCAAATCATCTTTTACTGTAAATGTTTTTGTTGTAAATTGATAATTGTCAAGCCGGATATTATCCAAATAATTTCCTGCGACGCTTATCCGGTCTATTCTATCCATGCTGTATAACAAGCTATAAGATTCTCCTCCTTCAGCTATGTCTTTGACCCAGACTCGATTTCCCAAAGAATCTGTTTTACCAATAAAAAAATCGCCAAAATTTGTTCCACTAATGTCTATGTCCCCAAACTTCATGTCGTTTCTAAAAGATCCCATGATGTATAAAAAATCATTTTTGTCTATAAATACCTTATATACCCTATTATTGGAAACATAGCAATTTGAGGCTATGGCTCTGCACCAAACAAGCGCACCTTGGCTGGATATATTCAAGAGATAGAGGTTTTCTGCACCACTGGGATCGTTTATTCCCTTTCCATCCATTTGAAAATAAGTGGATTGATTGACCAATACAAATAACCCCCCCTTGGTATTTTGAATAGGATTGACTAATCCCTTCCCTCGGTACTTTTTAGCCCAAAGTAATTTCCCCTTTGGATCATGTTTCACAAATATCCCCCAATCCGTTAATGTTACGTCATTCAAAATGGTATCATTGCCAAAAGACAGTGATCCGAAATCGACATTGCCATAAAGGAAACAATTGCCTGAATCATCCACAACGACGTTAATGTCAAAGCTTCCCCTATTTAGCATTTTGGCATTAATTTGCTTAGACCATAAAACCTTACCCGAATCGGGGCTTAAGCAAGCTAAAAAATTTGAGTGCTCTGTTATGCCCGTCAATGCTACAAGTGTATCATTCCCAAGTCTAACTGAATATTTGAAATCAGCGATCACATAAATATTACCTGCTTTGGAGCAACTGGTGCCTAATAAGCCTACCTCACCGCTCTCAAATCGGGTTATCCACCTTGTTTTCTGGCCAAAACTTTCGTGGCTGCAAAAAACAGAGAAAAGCAAGATTATGGGGATAATGGCCTTCAACGCTACGTATATTGTTGAAAGATAAGGATAATTATGGTATTGTGTGCTGGAGGGGGATTATATTTTCGGGCTGCTATTGTTCTGAGCGAACCGGGGGCCAAAAAATGTTCGATGCCTCTGGGCATCGGATAAAAGGAAGAGATTTGTTTTTCTATAAACCTTGGATCCCGCTGGGATCGGGAAAAGCAACCCTTTCACCTAAGCATGACCGCAATGTGGTCACAAAATTTAACCCAAATATAGGTGATTTTCTGTCCCGCATTGCGATTTTGCTCTTATGTCCGATGCCTCTGGGCATCGGATAAGATGTCGAGATTTGTTTTTCTATAAACGTTTGATCCCGCTGGCATCGGGAAAAGCACCACCCTTCTTTAGGTATGAATTCATTGACCCGGAGTGGTCATAGGTTTATAGGCAAACAGCATGATGTATGATACGACCCCGAAAGGGTCGAACATTTAGAGGCCGAATCCCACATTCAAAAAACAGACCTTCCACTTTTTGAAAAAGTGGAAGGTCTAAAAAACAAAAACCCCGCCTCTATCCAGAAGCAGGGTTTTCTTTATCTCATATCGCTATACGCAATTCTCATGACCCATGACTCACGACTCACAACTCATGACCAGCTCACGCCTCAGCCGTTGGACCACCAAAGTGCATGGGGAAGCCATCGAAGCTCTCGCCTTCGTCTATGCGGCCGTGCATGGCCTCGAACTTGCCAATGTTTTCGGTCATCGCCTTCAGCAGCCTTTTGGCATGTTGCGGGGTAAGCAGTATCCTCGATTTTACGCGGGCTTGCGGCATACCGGGCATGATGCGGATAAAATCAAGCACAAATTCAGTGTTTGAATGTGTGATGATGGCCAGGTTGCTGTATTCTCCTTCGGCCACACTTTCCGGCAATTCAATATTGAGTTGATTGCCATCCGGTGGGTTTTGGTTTTTCGGATCGTTGTTTGCCATTTTTTTGCTTTTTCGTTTAATCTCGGCCGCTGAGCTTGTCGAAGCGTGCCGATGGGTATTCGTTATTTGGTAAAAAGATGTTCCACTTTTATGAAAAGTGGAACATCTAAAATATTCAATATCGCCTAAAACAATAGGCCTGTTGGTACTATACCTTGTGCGCTACCAATTTGTCATATTCTTCCTGAGAACCCACGATCAGGCTTTCATACTCCCTGAGGCCCGTACCTGCCGGTATTTTATGGCCCACGATAACGTTTTCTTTCAAACCGTTAAGGGTATCCATTTTACCGGAGATCGCTGCTTCGTTGAGCACCTTGGTCGTTTCCTGGAATGATGCGGCAGACAAGAAGCTCTGCGTGCCCAAACTTGCCCGGGTAATCCCTTGCAACAATGGACTGGTCGTAGCAGAAACGGCGTCCCTGGCTTCCACCAACATTTTATCCTTACGTTTCAGGATGGAGTTTTCTTCGCGCATTTGACGGGTGCTTACGATCTGGCCTGCTTTCAGGTTTTCAGAATCGCCTGAGTCGGTGACAATCTTCTTGTCAAATACCCAGCTGTTTTCTTCATCCACATCAAATTTGTCAACGGCATCTCCTTCCAAGAACCGGGTATCGCCGGGGTTGTCCACCAATACCTTCTGCATCATTTGGCGCACGATCACTTCAATATGCTTGTCGTTGATCTTCACCCCTTGCAGGCGGTACACTTCCTGGATACCGTTCAGGATATATTGCTGCACGGCAAACGGTCCTTTGATCTTCAGGATATCAGCCGGGGTAACGGCTCCATCCGAAAGGGAATCCCCTGCACGTACATAATCGTTTTCCTGTACCAGGATGTGTTTGGACAATGGCACGAGGTATTTTTTGGTTTCCCCATCTTTCGAGGTCACCAATATTTCCCTGTTACCACGCTTGATGGTTCCGAAAGCAACGGTACCGTCAATTTCGGAAATGACAGATGGGTTGGAAGGGTTACGTGCTTCGAAAAGCTCGGTTACCCTCGGCAGACCACCCGTGATATCTCGTGTTTTGGAGGTAGCCCTTGGTATTTTCACCAGTACTTCCCCTGCCACTACTTTTGCTTTGTTTTCCACGATGATGTGGGCACCTACCGGCAAGTTGTATTCCCTCAGTACTTCGCCACCCTTGTTTTCGATACGGATGGTAGGCACCTTGGTCTTGTCCCTCGTTTCAGTGATCACTTTCTCGCGGTGACCCGTTTGCTCGTCCACTTCTTCGCGGAAGGTGGTACCTTCAATGATATGATCAAATTTGGTCACCCCTTGGAACTCGGACAAGATTACGGCATTGTAAGGATCCCATGCGCAGATACGCTCGTTCTTCGCGATTTTCTGCCCGTTCTTTACAAATATATGCGAACCATAAGGGATGTTATAGGTCACCAAAGCAACACCCGTTGCCTTGTCAACCACCCTTACCTCGCCAGAACGGCCGATGACAACGTCAACAGGCCCTTCTTCTGTTTTAAAGTTTACCGTGGATACACCTTCGAATTCCAGTTCACCTTCAAATTTGGAAATGATCTGGCTCTCGGATGCGATCTTGGATGCCGCACCACCCACGTGGAAGGTACGAAGGGTAAGCTGCGTGCCCGGCTCACCGATACTTTGTGCAGCAATTACACCTACCGATTCGCCTTTTTGTACCATCCTGCCTGAAGCAAGGTTACGGCCATAACATTTTTCACAAACCCCTCTCCTGCTTTCGCAAGTGAGTACGGAACGTATTTCCACGTTCTCTATCGGGCTGTTGTCAATGATGGTGGACAGTTCCTCATCCAGTTCCGTACCGGCTGCAGCAATAAGCTCACCGGTAAGGGGGTGGTAGATATCATGCAGACAGGTACGGCCCAATATCCTTTCGAACAGGGTTTCTACCATGTCTTCATTGTCTTTCAATGCCATGATGGTGAGGCCACGCAGGGTGCCGCAATCGCGGTCCCTGACCACCACATCCTGGGCCACGTCATGCAAACGACGGGTAAGGTAACCAGCATCAGCCGTTTTCAAGGCCGTATCCGCCAAACCCTTACGTGCACCGTGGGTAGAGATGAAGTACTCCAATACCGAAAGCCCTTCCTTGAAGTTTGCAATGATCGGGTTTTCGATGATTTCACCGCCGCCGCCACCGCCAACGTGCTTACGTGGCTTGGCCATCAGACCCCGCATCCCGCTCAACTGGCGGATCTGCTCCTTGGAACCCCGCGCACCGGAGTCAAGCATCATATATACGGAGTTGAACCCTTGGTCATCTTCTTTCAAGTGGGTTACCAACTGATCCGTCACCCGGTTGGTGACACGGGTCCAGATGTCAATCACCTGGTTGTACCGCTCGTTGTTGGTGATAAACCCGTTGTTATAGTTCTCCGTGATTTCATCTACTTCCAATTGGGCAGACGCAATCATCTTTTCTTTTTCTGGTGGCACGGGCACATCAGACAGGTTGAAGGACAACCCGCCCTTGAATGCATACCGGAAACCGAGGTCTTTGATATCGTCCAAGAACCTCGCAGCACGGGCAAGCCCGGTGTTTTGGTAGATTTGGGTGATGATATCCCTCAAGGTTTTCTTGGAAAGCAATTCATTGATAAAGCCCATTTCCTCGGGTACCACCTGGTTGAAGATGATACGCCCCATGGTGGTATCAATGATCTGCTGGTCCAAATGACCGGTTTCTTTTTCCCGAACCCAGGTCTTTATTTTTACCCAAGAGTGCAGGTCAACCACTTTTTGGTCATAGGCGATAAGCGCTTCCTCTGCATTGTAGAATATGATCCCTTCACCCTTCATTTTACGCTCAGGAGCCGTTTTGCGACCCTTGGTGATATAATAAAGGCCCAATACCATGTCCTGAGAAGGCACCGAAATCGGGTTGCCGTTCGCAGGGTTCAGGATGTTGTGGGATGCGAGCATCAATAGCTGGGCTTCCAGAACGGCGGCATTTCCCAGGGGAACGTGCACGGCCATTTGGTCACCGTCAAAGTCAGCGTTGAACCCTTGGCAAACCAATGGGTGCAACTGGATCGCCTTGCCTTCCACCAATTTTGGTTGGAAAGCCTGGATACCCAACCTGTGCAGCGTAGGTGCACGGTTTAGCAATACAGGGTGCCCTTTCAATACGTTTTCCAGGATGTCCCAGATAACAGGGTCTTTGCGTTCTACTATTTTCTTCGCAGATTTTACTGTTTTTACGATGCCCCTTTCGATGAGCTTGCGTATGATAAACGGCTTGAAAAGCTCGGCAGCCATGTTCTTAGGCAGGCCGCACTCATGCATTTTCAGCCATGGGCCTACCACGATCACCGAACGACCGCTATAGTCCACACGTTTACCCAAAAGGTTTTGACGGAAACGGCCTTGTTTACCCTTAAGCATATCGCTTAGGGATTTCAAAGGACGGTTACCTTCCGTTTTCACGGCATTTGCTTTACGCGAGTTGTCAAACAATGAGTCAACCGCTTCTTGCAACATCCGTTTTTCGTTCCTGAGTATTACCTCAGGGGCTTTGATTTCGATAAGCCTTTTCAGACGGTTGTTCCTGATGATTACCCTACGGTACAGGTCATTCAAGTCTGATGAGGCGAAACGGCCACCATCCAAAGGAACCAAAGGACGAAGTTCTGGCGGGATGACAGGAAGTACCTTGATGATCATCCACTCAGGCTTGTTCTCGAAATTCAGGTTGGCGCTACGGAAGCTCTCGATCACCTTCAGGCGTTTGAGGGCTTCGTTTTTGCGTTGCTGAGATGTTTCGTGATAGGCCTGGTTCCTCAATTGGTACGAAAGTTCGTCCAGGTTCAGGCGACCCAATAGGTCAACCATTGCCTCACCGCCCATTTTTGCAATGAACTTGTTCGGGTCATGGTCGTCCAGCATCTGGTTTTCCTTCGGCAGGGTTTCCAGTATTTCCAGGTATTCTTCTTCGGTAAGGAAATCGAGGTATTGGATACCATCGGTTTCTTTGATGCCCGGTTGTACTACCACATACCTTTCATAATACACTACCAGTTCCAGCTTTTTGGCTGGGAGGCCTAGCATGTACCCTATTTTGTTCGGCAATGATTTGAAATACCAGATATGCGCTACGGGCACTACCAGGTTCAAGTGGCCCAATCTTTCGCGGCGCACCCTTTTTTCTGTCACTTCCACACCGCAACGGTCACAAACGATGCCTTTGTAGCGGATACGTTTGTACTTGCCGCAGTGGCACTCATAATCCTTCACGGGGCCGAAAATCCTTTCGCAGAACAGGCCGCCCATTTCGGGTTTGAATGTCCGGTAATTTATGGTTTCTGGCTTGGTGATCTCACCGTTGCTCCATTCAAGGATGGTTTCAGGTGATGCCAGGCCAATAGATACTCTCGTGAAATCGCTTTGCAGCTTTGCTTTTTCTCTTTTCAGAGTCATAAAACCTCCAGTTTTAATTAGTCAAGTTTAATATTTAATGCCAGGCCTTTTAGCTCGTTCAACAATACGTTGAATGATTCAGGGATGCCCGGTTCCGGAAGATTATCGCCTTTTACAATGGCTTCATACGTTTTGGCACGGCCAATGATGTCATCACTCTTTAAGGTGAGCATTTCTTGCAGGATGTTGGATGCACCGAATGCTTCCAGTGCCCAAACCTCCATTTCACCGAAACGCTGACCACCAAACTGGCTCTTACCGCCCAATGGCTGCTGAGTGATGAGTGAATATGGCCCGATAGACCTTGCGTGCATTTTATCGTCAACCATGTGGCTGAGCTTCAACATGTATATGACGCCTACGGTGGTGCCTTGGTCAAATGGTTCTCCGGTAAGCCCATCAATGAGGTTTACCTTGCCATTTTTCGGCAGGCCCGCTTTGGCGATATAGCCATCTATCTCTGCCTCGGTGGCACCGTCAAAGATCGGGGTCGCAAATTTGAGGCCCAAAGTCTTTCCGGCCCATCCCAGCACGGTTTCATATATCTGTCCCAGGTTCATACGTGAAGGTACGCCGAGTGGGTTGAGAACGATATCAACGGGGGTACCGTCTGGCAAGAATGGCATGTCTTCGTCAGGTACTATCCTGGCTACAACACCCTTGTTACCGTGACGACCGGCCATCTTATCCCCTACCTTCAGTTTCCGCTTTTCTGCCACATATACTTTGGCCAGTTTCAGCACGCCTGTTGGCAGCTCATCCCCAATGGTCATCGCGAATTGGTCACGTTTGTAGCGGCCCGTTTCCTCGTTTACCTTGGTTTTATAATTTTGGAGCACTTTTTTCACAATGGCATTCTTGTCATTGTCATTCGTCCAATTGTTGGGCTCTATTTCCATATAGTCCAACTTGGCCAGGTTCTTGGTATTGAACTTGGAGCCTTTTGGAAGCACTTCCTCGTTGTATACGCTCACCAAGGCATTGGATGTTTTACTATCCAAAACAGCGATCAGTTTTTCTACCAATAGCTCTTTTACCGCAACCAGGTTCTTTTTGTACTCAGCTTCCAGTTTTGAAACCAGTGCCTTGTCCCTGTCTTTGGAAGAACGTTCTTTTTTGGCACGTTCGAAAAGCTTTTTGGTGATAACGATCCCGTTTCCGGAAGGGGGTACACGAAGCGAAACATCTTTCACATCGCCAGCCTTCTCACCGAAGATAGCCCTCAAGAGCTTTTCTTCCGGGGATGGTTCTGATTCGCCCTTTGGCGTGATCTTACCTATTAATATATCGCCTTCCTTCACCTCGGCACCGATACGGATCAAACCGTTTTCGTCGAGGTTCTTGGTGGCTTCTTCGCTCACGTTGGGGATATCGTTGGTAAACTCTTCCATACCGCGTTTGGTATCGCGCACGTCCAGTTCATATTCAGTGATATGTATGGAAGTGAACCAATCGTCGCGAACGGCTTTTTCATTGATTACGATGGCATCCTCAAAGTTATAACCCTGCCAAGGCATGAATGCCACGGTAAGGTTACGGCCCAGGGCAAGCTCACCATTTTCGGTGGCAAAGCCTTCGGTCATCACTTGTCCTTTCTTCACCTTGTCACCTTTCTTTACGATAGGCTTCAGGTTGATGCAGGAATTTTGGTTCGTACGACGGTATTTCACCAGGTTGATGGTTTTCACGTCGCCTTCAAAATCGAGGATACGGTCAATTTCAGGCCTTTCAAATCGCATGATGATCTTGTTGGCATCTACGTATTCGATTACCCCATCGCACTCGCACCGTACTTGGATACGGCTATCTTCAGCAATCCTGCCTTCGATACCGGTACCTACGATTGGAGCTTGTGGTTTGAGCAATGGAACTGCCTGGCGTTGCATGTTCGATCCCATCAGTGCCCGGTTGGCATCATCGTGCTCCAAGAACGGGATCAAAGATGCCGCGATGGAAACGATCTGATTTGGAGATACGTCCATGAAACCCAAGGAATCAGGCCCTACTATACTGAACTCACCGCTTTGGCGAGCCTTTATCTTGTCACTGGCAAAATTGCCCTTGCTGTCAAACACCGCGTTTGCCTGGGCTATGATCTTGTCATCTTCTTCTTCGGCACTCAAGTAAGTAACCGGGGTATCCATCATCAGTTTGCCGTGCTCCACTTTGCGGTATGGGGTTTCGATAAAGCCCATTCCGTTGATCTTGGCATATACTGACAGGGAAGAAATCAAACCGATGTTCGGACCTTCCGGTGTTTCGATGGTACACAAACGCCCGTAGTGGGTGTAGTGTACGTCACGAACCTCGAAACCTGCCCTTTCACGGGAAAGACCGCCTGGTCCGAGTGCACTCATCCTTCTCTTGTGCGTTATCTCTGCCAATGGATTGGTTTGGTCCATGAACTGAGACAACTGGTTGGTACCAAAGAAAGAGTTGATCACGGAAGACAAGGTACGGCTATTGATCAGGTCAGTGGCCGTGAACACCTCGTTGTCACGTACGTTCATCCGCTCGCGGATGGTACGTGCCATACGGGCAAGGCCTACGCCGAACTGGGCATACAACTGCTCGCCCACGGTGCGCACACGCCTGTTGCTCAAGTGGTCAATATCATCCACATCAGCTTTTGAATTGCTGAGCTGGATAAGGTACTTGATGATTGAAATGATGTCCTTGGTGGTAAGCACCCTGGTTTCAGAGGATTCGCTCAGCAACAATTTCTTGTTGATCCTGTAGCGGCCCACTTCTCCAAGATCGTACCTTTTGTCAGAAAAGAACAACCTTTCAATGATGCCACGTGCCGTTTCCTCATCTGGTGGGTCAGCGTTACGCAGCTGGCGATAGATATGCTCCAACGCCTCTTTACCAGAATTTGAAGGGTCTTTCTGGAGTGTATTATAGATGATCTCATAATCATTCACGTCCATATCTTCCCTATGCAGGAAGATGCTTTTAACGTTGGCGTTGATGATCAGATCAATATGGTCTTCTTGTAGCAAGGTATCGCGCTCGAGGATGATCTCGTTACGCTCAATGGAAACCACCTCACCGGTATCTTCATCCACGAAGTCTTCTACCCATTTGCGGAGCACACGGGCAGCAAGCTTGCGGCCTACCAGCGATTTCAGTTTTGCCTTGGATACCTTTACCTCTTCGGCCAGGTCAAAAATCTGCAGGATATCCTTGTCAGATTCAAAGCCAATGGCGCGGAGCAGGGTGGTAACCGGGAATTTCTTCCTACGGTCAATATAGGCAAACATGACGTTGTTCACGTCCGTTGCGAACTCCATCCACGAACCCTTGAACGGGATTACCCTCGCAGAGTACAGCCTGGTACCATTGGTATGGAAAGTCTGGCTGAAGAATACTCCGGGAGAACGGTGCAATTGTGATACAATGATACGCTCGGCACCATTGATGACAAAAGTACCCCTGGGGGTCATGTAGGGGATGGTACCGAGATACACGTCTTGCACCATTGGGGCAAAATCTTCGTGTTCAGCATCGGTACAATACAATCTTAGCTTGGCTTTGAGGGCCACGCTGTAGGTGAGTCCACGTTCGATACACTCGTCAATGTTGTACTTTGGGGGATCTACGAAATAATCGAGAAACTCCAGTACAAACAGGCCACGGGCATCAGAAATAGGGAAGTTCTCGGCAAAAACCTTGAACAGACCTTCATTCTTTCGTCCCTCCTGCGAGGTTTCGAGTTGGAAAAAATCCTGAAAGGATTGTAATTGAACTTCCAGGAAATCAGGATAATCGAGTGGGTTTTCAATTTTGGCGAAATTTATTCGGCCGTTTTTATTTTCTTTTATCAAGGAAGTTGATATTAAGTGAAAATGTTAATACGTCTATAAATGGGAATAGACCTGTCCCGAATGTTCGGGGCAGGTCTTCCTGTCTCTGATTGCCAGAGTTATGATTATGAGCCTATTGTAGTTCAACCTCAGCCCCAGCTTCTTCCAATTTGGCTTTCATACTTTCAGCCTCATCTTTAGAAATGCCTTCTTTCACGGCTTTTGGTGCGCCATCAACCAGTTCTTTGGCTTCTTTCAAACCAAGACCGGTAAGGTCTTTTACTAATTTCACTACATTCAGTTTAGCTCCGCCAGCAGCTTTCAATATTACGTTGAACTCTGTTTTTTCAGCAGGTGCAGCTTCGGCAGCAGCCCCAGCTCCACCGCCAGCCATCATAACTGGTGCAGCAGCAGCAGGCTCTATGCCATACTCGTCTTTAAGGATTTGCGCCAGCTCGTTTACTTCCTTTACGGTAAGGTTTACCAGCGTTTCAGCGATTGTTTTAACGTCAGCCATTTTAATATGAATTTAAAGGATATTGATATAATTTTTGTTTACGACTCTTTTTCAGATAACGTTTTAAGGATACCTGCAATTTTGTTGCCCCCGTTTTTGAGGCCGCCTATCACGTTCTTCATCGGTGATTGGAGCAGCGCTACTACGTCGGCGATAAGTTCCTCTTTAGATTTGAGGGTGGTGAGGGTATCCAACAAGTGGTCCCCTACGTACAGTGATTCTTCGATGAAGGCTGCCTTCAGAACCGGCTTCGGGTATTTTGCACGGAACTCCTTGATCAATCTTGCGGGAGCGGTATAGCTCTCGGCAATCATGATGGCAGAAGGACCTCTCAAAACCTCTGAAAATTCAGCCGTTCCGATACTTTTAAACATATTCTTAATTTTTTTACGCACGGGTGGAGAGATTCGAACTCCCAACCAGCGGTTTTGGAGACCGCTACTCTACCAATTGAGCCACACCCGTGTATTTGTTATTTATAATGGTTATTGGGTTATCGAGTTATTTGGTTCATCAGGGACTATCCCAACAAACCAATTAACCCAATAACCCAATTCCCGAGTCTTATTTCAATATCTCAGTTACCTGACCGGCACCTACGGTACGGCCACCTTCGCGAATTGCGAAACGGAGACCTTTTTCCATGGCGACAGGGGCAATCAGTTTTACAGTTATTGTTACGTTATCGCCCGGCATTACCATTTCCACGCCTTCAGCCAGTGAAATTTCACCAGTTACGTCAGTGGTACGGAAATAGAACTGTGGACGGTATTTGTTGAAGAACGGGGTGTGACGACCACCTTCTTCCTTTTTCAGTACATAGATCTCAGCTTTGAAATCAGTGTGAGGTTTGATGGAACCTGGTGCGCAGATAACCATACCACGACGGATATCGTTCTTTTCAATACCACGAAGCAACAGACCGGCGTTGTCACCAGCTTCACCCCTATCAAGTATCTTACGGAACATTTCCACACCTGTAACGGTAGATTTCAAAGGCTCTTCGTTGAAACCAACGATTTCTACTGGGTCACCCGTGTTGATCACACCGCGCTCGATACGACCCGTGGCAACCGTACCACGACCCGTGATAGAGAACACGTCTTCCACTGACATTGCAAATTTCAAGTCGATGGCACGTGGTGGGATTGGAATATAAGTATCTACGGCATCCATCAGTTCGTTTACGGTAGCTACCCATTTGGCATCGCCATTGAGGGCGCCAAGTGCAGAACCACGAATAACAGGTGTATTGTCACCATCGAACTCATAGAAAGAAAGCAGGTCCCTGATTTCCATTTCCACGAGGTCAAGAAGTTCTTCATCATCTACCATGTCCACTTTGTTCATGAAAACAACCAAGCGAGGAACACCTACCTGGCGGGCCAGAAGGATGTGCTCACGTGTTTGTGGCATGGGTCCGTCAGTGGCAGCAACAACCAGGATGGCACCGTCCATCTGGGCAGCACCGGTAACCATGTTCTTCACATAGTCAGCGTGGCCCGGACAGTCAACGTGCGCATAGTGACGGTTGTCTGTTTGATATTCAACGTGTGCGGTATTGATGGTGATACCCCTTTCTTTTTCTTCTGGTGCATTATCAATAGAATCGAAAGACCTTACTGCTGCATAACCTTTTGCAGACAACACCGTAGTGATAGCGGCCGTCAGGGTAGTTTTACCGTGGTCAACGTGACCGATAGTGCCGATATTTACGTGAGGCTTCGTTCTCTCAAATTTTTCTTTTGCCATGACGATTTAATAATTAGTAGATTATTTTAATGTTAAGTTGTTACTTTTCTATGTTGCTTACGCTCTTGTTCACACTACATTACGGATAAAATCTTTCTTTTCGAGCCAACTACGGGACTTGAACCCGTGACCCCGTCCTTACCAAGGACGTACTCTACCAGCTGAGCTAAGTCGGCTTTTTTCTTCAGTTAACAGATATCAAACATCAGTTAGCAGTTTTGCTCATGCTACACTGCCAAATCATTTCAAGCTTCGGTCAACTTCCACTTTTAAAGCTCCTGGCGGCAAAAAACGATGATCTGTTTTTCATTGATCATGGTTAACTGCTCACTGTTAACTTTAAAAGAGCGGGAGACGAGACTCGGACTCGCGACCCTCAGCTTGGAAGGCTGATGCTCTACCAACTGAGCTACTCCCGCTTATTGCCTTCGGTCAAACTATGTTATACTGCCTGCTTTTCAGTTCAGCTAGTGTTTTCATTGTTTCCGCTTTGCTTTCTTTGTTGATCTTGAGATGTGGAAGCATCATTGAAGTGTAACCGTC
>Ga0206900_1197_pt1 | contig 13763 bp, 13 predicted proteins | sample Alteio_BWOrgHeat_46_FD_153235 | JGI IMG/M metagenome (GOLD analysis project Ga0206900, IMG submission 153235) | Enriched cells from forest soil in Barre Woods Harvard Forest LTER site, Petersham, Massachusetts, United States -... | ecosystem: Environmental > Terrestrial > Soil > Temperate forest >... | reverse complement strand
TGTTACCAGAGGGATCAGCTGTAGTATCACGGTCGCGTAACTCGATTTATCGGCGACACTTGTGGCAGTAACCGTTACGGTCTGACTCGTGTCGGTAACCGAGGGAGCGACATAAACGGCAGTGTTTCCCCCAAAGATCAGAGTTCCGACCTGCGGCGCGTAGGACCATCTCACCCCTTTGCTGCCCGAACCGTTGACGGTCGCGGAAATACTTAGCACCGCCGAGGGGTTCAGCGAAGCCTCATCAGGCGAAACCGACACGCCGCTGGCCCGCGCATTCTCCGCGCCGAAATGGCAAACGGCGATGCAAGCTCCAAATATAGCGAGAGATGTACGGTACCGAAAGTCCTGGTGTGGACGGAAGGTGTTCCCAAGCCCGAATCCGCGCAAATTGCGAGATACGCCCATGACTAGTCTCTGTATTGCTTATATCAAAAACATTAGTAGCATTACAGTTTGGGTATTATTTAGTACTATTTTCGTTGAACAGATTACGCACTATTGAAGAGCTACAGACCGGGGAATGTTCCGAATGAGGGAAGTTTAAGTACTCGGGAATGAAGAAAAATTTATATTGCGGCGAAGTGATCGCTTGATCCCGGTCTGCCCGTGCCGCAGCCTCTTCGCCGCTTACATTTGTCGGCGCTTTCGAACCTGGAAAATAGCCAGCGCGCTAAAACCTAAAGCCATCAGGCCATAAAAGCCCGGTTCCGGTGTAGGCACGCCGAGGGGTAGCGATCCGTCTCCGCCAACAAGGTTCGGCCCAATACCTTTGTGAGAATCGCGATCGCCGAGTGCAGAGTCATGTGTAATGGGAGCGGCGCCTTTGCCTGTGCCGTCGTGATGAAGCGTGTTGAAATCATAAACGCCAGCATTCAAAACAGGGATTGCTACCGAAAGGGCTAGCACCCCAAGAAGTTTCTTCATGCAGTCCTCCTGTATCGACGCTTACCGTAGTTAGCTCAGTTTAGCCCGCCAATAGGATTACCGCAAGAATCGGATTCTTTATATCCTTCTACCCAGATATCAAAGAGGGTGGAGCATCACGCTCAAGGCAGGATAACGGGAAGGGTGTTTGAAGCGCCGATCTCATTTGTAACCGTAATCGAAACACTTTGAATGTCCTTCGTCAGATCGGTAGTACTAGTAGAACTCGTATTGCCGTTGGTCAGCGTAAATGGAAGATCCAGATTGAACTGGCCCCCCGTGGTTTGGCCGGCTCCCGTCTGGAAGAACGACTGAGCTGCCGGATTGACGTTGGCCGTAAAGGTGGTGGCCGAAAGATTCGATCCCGACGTCGGAACGATCTGCACCGTTACCTGATTGATGTTCCGGGTAGTCGAGTAGCCGTGGACCGTAACGGTAAACGATGTGAGTGTCCGGGAGCTGAGCGACGCGGAGAGTTCCACGGGAGCCAGCGCTGGTACGTTCACAGTCAACACCGGTGGATTCGGCGGAGTTACGTTGGTCGTACCGATCAGGAATGTCGGTGTAAAGGTGATAATGCTGGCGACGGTCCCGGTCTGAAAGCGAATCAGGGTCGCTCCGTTTGCGAAGACCGCCTGAAGCGTGTTCGCCGGAATAGTGAATGCGACCGTTCGGCCGCCGGTCGAAAACTGCACCGCGGGATCAGTCGCGAAATACAACGATGTATCCACCATCGTCACAGTACCCTGAAGGTCCACCGAGTAAGGCGATGAAAGCGTGAGTCCGATAGCTGGCTGCGTGAATGGTTGTTGGGTTCCCGAGGCCCCCGTGAAGCTCGACGGCGGAGCAGAGGAGAATACCGCGCCGATGCCAGTCAGGTTAATCGTGGTGTTATCGATCAGCAGGCTGGTCGCCGCCTGCCCTGAATTATGCGGCGTGAATATCGCATTGAACGTGACGGAGCCATTCGGAGCGAGCTGAACCGGCAATGTGGGCACGCCGCTGAGGCTGAAGGTTCCCGTCGTGTCCACCACACCGATGCTGCCGATCTGCGCCTGAGCCGTTCCCCCGTTGGTAATCGTAATCATGAATGTGGCCGATGATCCGACGCCCGTGACGGGGAACACCACGGGGCCTGGCGGCGTGATGTTAAATGGCGACCCGCCGGAAGAATACGAAAACTGGAGGAGGGGACCGAGGCCCGACCCGCTCAGAAGAAACGAGTCGCCGCCGATCTGAAGCCGCCCAGTGAAGGGCCCGGCCGCCGGCGGACTGAAGGTAATGGTGGCAGTGTTCGTCTGCTGGGGCTCCAGCGTTGTAGGCAGGAACGGAATATCTGACAAAGAGAAACCCGTTCCGCTGACGGCGATCGAATTCAGCAAAACCGCCGCGCTCTCCACATTCTGGAACTGGACGGTCGCCTGAGCCTTTCCGCCGACCGCTGCGCTGAAAGAGATTGTCTGACCGGGCGTCAGAGAAGTTGTCGTTCCGTTTTGCGTCAGCTGATATTGGAGAAAACTCGTAATGCCTTTACCCGACAGAGTCGCCGACCACGAACCGCTGGCAAACGTCGTCTGAAGCGTGCCCGTCGCCGGGCCAGGAGTTGTCGGTGTGAACTGAACGGTCAGGCTAAGGGTGCCGTTCGGGCTGATCGTCGCGGGGAGCAAAGGTATGCCGACGACGGTAAATCCGCTGCCTGCCACCGCAATGGAGGTGACCGTCCCGGCCCCGCTTCCCGGGTTCACGATATTTACCACCGCCGTTGAAGTCGCGTTGAGTACCGTATCCGGATACGTGATCGTTCCGCCGCTGTTGATGGGGACAAAACTGCTCGATGTCAGTTGCCCGACCACGATGTTCGGCGCCGTGCCGACCAGATTCAACGTCAGAACGCCGTTCGTGATGGGCGTACCAGTAGAACTGACTTCGTTGAAAGCCCAGGCGAGCGTCCCCAGCGCCTGAGCCGCGCTGGCCGCTTTGTAGTTGACGGGAAAGGTGATCGAATCCAGGGGCTTCAGAGTAACCGTGGATTGTCCGCCCGAAAATCCGGACGATCCGAGAAACTGCACTGATGACGGGAAAGTCGCGGTCCCCGTACCGATATAGGTGACCGTCACGGTCGCCGACGCCGTCTGTCCTATGCCGGGCGCGTTCATCGTCAGAACGCCGCCGCTACCTACAGTGGAAGACTGTCCGTTCTGCTGTACTGATAGCGCAAACTGAGCCTGCGCCAGGAGCGGCGTCGCAAGCAGGCTGAGAAGAAGTAAGCCTCGGCGCATCGGTTATTGTTCCCGGGGTACGAACACAACCTGCGGGGGCGTGGACGTCTCCAGAAAATAAAACGGCTGTTTGCCGGTGTTCGCCGGCGACAACAGCACGAATCCGGGAGCGAAAGGAGTCAGCCCGGCGATCGCGCCGCTCGTCGCCACCCCGCCAAGGGAAGCTCCGCTGGTGGAATCGAACACCTGAATCGTCGGAGCCTCACGGTCCACTGCGAAGATTCGGTCACCACTGCCCGACAACGCGACCCCTACGGGGTTCTTAGCAAATGCATTCTGCGCGATGAAGACCGAAACCGCCGGATTCGTGGTGATGTTACGAATCGCGCTGATCTGGAGCGAAGCCGCATCGGCCACGAACGCCGTTGGCGCCGAGGGCGAGAACACGGCCGCCACAGGATCGCCGCCGAAATCGATCACTACCGGCGCAGCGTTGGGTGTTGCTACATAGAGCCCGCGATGAGCCCCGTTCCTGTATGCCAGCAATACTGTTTGCGCCGCGTTGTCCGCGCTGAGAATCCACCACAAAGATCGCGCCCCGCTCGCCTGGCTGCCGCGCGTTGCGCCGCGAACAGCGTTGCTTTCCGTGGCTCCGTCCAACCGCCACAGCGAACTTGCATAGGGGCTTGTGGCCAGATTGGCCAGCCACACCAACTCATCGTTTTGCGTGAGCGCCACGGCGCTTCCCGAATCGGCCCCCCAGAATAGCTGGCGCGGCGCGAGGTTTCGATCGAGAGCAATGGCCGTGTTCGGAGATAACAGGTCCGCAATCCAGTCAACCTGGCCGGAATGCGCGACAATCGCTGACTTCTGGTTCGGCGCCAGCGACGCCCACGTCACATTCGAAAGAACCGGCGCGCCTGCGACGGCCGCGCCGATATAGCCGCTGACGGGCAGAATCTCTCCCGCGGCTGCGTCATAGACATAACCGCTTGAGGGCGCGTTCCATGCGGGCGTAGTCTGCGCCACAGAAGACCAACAGCAGAAGAGTCCGAGAATTCCTACCGCGGCCGAGGTCAGTAATCGCATGTCGATTAATGGAAAACCGGTGTGCCCGGAGTAACAGTCACTTGCGATGACGAACTGGTCAGCGTCACCGCGATCACGATTCCGGCCACAGCCGCGCCGGTCGCGATCCAGAACAGCTTTCGCTTGTAGAAAGGCGTGCCGCCGGTAGCGGCCTTGGCCTTAGCCTCGGCCACATGCTGGTTCTTGGTGTTCGTCTGTGTGACCTTAGCGTCGCCCTTGCGATTTCCCAGGGTGGCTGAAACCGTGATTTCGAACTTCTCGGCCGACTTAGGTACCAAAGCGGGAGCGGCGGCCTGGCCGCTTGCATCTGTGCGGGTCGTGTATGTCAGCCCATTTCGGGCGAATGTTCCCGCGTCGCCGTTGGCGGGCAGAGTGAACACCACCTCGGCGCCTCCCACGGGAAACTCGTTCTCGTCGCGAACTTCGACGATCACGGGGGTTGACTGCAGAGTGGCGATCGAATTTATCGCCTTCTCACCTTCAAGAACGATCACATGGAGGTGTTGCTGCGAAAACGGGTTCGCCGCCGGATTCGGAACCTGGTTTGACGGAGGCTGGGTCGCCGGCGCCGAGTTAGCCTGGCCTGCGGACGCCGGAGCCGGCGCGCTCTGAGCCGCAAGATACGGTGAGACGACTACCACGGCCAGAAACACGCTCAGCGGTCGGCTGACGGCCGGGTGAATCATGAATGTTTATTTCCCGAAGGGAAGTACGCGAGCATCTTTGTGTACATCGCCTGAGCCAGCCGAGTCGCGCTCTCAGTCGCCGTCTTCTCGCTGCCACCGGTAACCGGTACGATGATACGCACAAGAGCCATATCGGTTCGATTGTCCACTATAGCATCCCAAACCCTATGCGCCTTGAGTTGCTGTTCGAACGTGTACACGCCGTTAAAGGTCTGGAACCAGTAGAGAACCACCTCGCGTTCGGTGTTCTTGCTGATCGTGTAATAGTTGACCGGAAACGAGCGATGCGTCCCGGGCTCGGGAACCTGTTCGACATGAGACTCAGTCGGATTCCAGCCCGCGCCCGGAAGGCAAACCTTCGGATCGTGAGCGTTCTTGGCGCGGAGTTGCGTTTTATAGTATGCGACGAACAACTCAGCCACCGTAAGACTCTGTGGGTCCCGGTACAGACGCGCAACGTAGTCATCGGGCCCCAGCATTTCAAGGGCATCAGGTGGCACCGATGCGCTGACGGTCTGCGTCCACCCGTCCACCTGAGCCGGAATGCTCGCCAGTGGCGGCGGCGAAGGCATGTACGGTTCTCGAGACAAGGCGTATGATCCGATAGCCTGGACCGCTAAGATGCCAGCGACTGCCGCTACCGGCAGTCCGGCGCGACCTATGATGGACACGCCTTAAGCCGGTTCGTGACCGCGAACTGCCGATGGAATAAGAGCACGGCCACGAAACCCAGGGTTACCGCGGCCCAACCGACAATCTCATGACGCCCACCCTCAGTCCATTCGGGGTGGTACTTACCCAGGACTCCGGTGGAAGTGATGCGCATTACGTTCACAATGATCGCCGAAGGAATCGATGCTGCAGCAATAAGCACTCGGCGCCACCGCCGAGTTTCAAAGAAATACGCGTAAACAACACAGAAGAAGAATAACGCCATGAGCGACCGCAATCCGCTGCATGCCTCGACTACAGAAAGCTTCATGTGCGTCAGCTGAAGGATGTTTCCTTCCCGATAGACGCTGTATCCCATCAACTCAAACATGCTTTCCGCAAGACTTGTGGCGAGTAACTGAAGCGGCTGCGTAATCTGCGCATAGAGCACATCAGGTACTGGGAACGTGAAAAAGAGTAGTGCTAGCGGAACAAACATTCGCTTGAGCGCCAACCACCCGCCCAGACACAAAAAACAGCCAGCCAACGAGAACTGAAAGCCAAACCGCGCGAATGTGGTTGAATTGGCCAGAGTCGCGGCTACTCCGATCAGCGCTCCGGTAATGACAAATGCCAGCGACCAATAGCTGCCCGTTCTCGCTGGTTTCGTCATTACCTGTCGCTCGTTCCAAGCAATATATGCGGCGACAATCGGCGCAAAGAATCCCTGCGACATGTCATCGCTCGAAACAATTAGCTTGCCCGTTTGAATCATCATGGGCAAGTAAATAACAACCAGAAGGATCGCCAGCACCGATATGCGTGCCCGGATCGTTCTTTCAGTACTCTGAGTCTCCGACCCAATGTTCCTAACGGCGGAACTCACGGATATAATCGTATTCAAAAGAACTTGCCTTCGACAATATCATGAGTTCAGTAGTACCGAGCAACTTAAAGCGATTTGACCGGTTATATTACGGTCGAAAGTTGCGAACGGCTTTTTTCTTACTCTGCGCGGTTTCACTGTCTGCCCAGAAGCCGCCCGCCGCCAAACCCAACAACAGCAATCTGGATCAGTGTCTGCGCGGCCTCTTCACGTGCGATGTCGGAAGTCTGAAACCCGATGAATTGTCGCGAATTGGCCAGGCATATCAACGCAAAAATTTCGACAATTGCACCGCGGGAAGCAGCGCCTGCAATCCGCTGGCTTTGACAAAAGAACAACTTGCGATAGTCAATCGCGCGGCGTCGCGTCGCAATGTCGATCGTTGCATCGAAGGCAAGCTTAATTGCGACCCGACGAAGCTGCAGCCGGGCGAGGCGGTAGAGGTCGCGAATGAGCATAAAAGAAAAAATCTGCAGAACTGTCTTGATGGGAATGCGCTCTGCGATCCTGCAGGCCTCACGGAGAAACAGGCGCAGGCAGTCGACGCCGCCCGACGTGGCAGGAATCTCAAAGAGTGTCTCGATGGATCTCCGCGTTGCGAGCCGTTGATTCTCTCGGCCTCCGAAGCGAAAGTAGTCTCGGTTCAGGCGCGCCGCCGAAACCTGGACAATTGCCTTTCAGCCGCTTTGAAGTGTGATCCTTCTCTTCTGACGCCGGAACAGCTCAAGCCAGTGACCGCCGCGCGACTTCAGCGGAACATCGAGACTTGCCTTAGCGGTGGAGCGAACTGCGATCCGTTGCTACTCCCGGCGGCGGATCAAGGGCGCGTCACCGCCACAAGGAAGGCCCGTAATCTCGAAAGTTGCATGAATGGCTACTTCTCAACCTGTGAACTCTCCCTTCTCACCGGCCCCGAGATTGCCAACGTCAGCGCTGCCCAGAAAGAGCGCCCGGCGAGCGCCTTGAGGTAGTGGGCTTCGGGCAGTCGCTCATCGATCCGCTGCGACAGAGACCGAGAGTTGCAGTTCGATCACCGCGTCCACATCGATCGCAACGCCGTTTCGTCGGGCTGGCTCGAATTCCCACGACGCGATTTCGGAAAGCGCCCGGGCCCGAAACGCTTCCGACGGCGCGCCCTTCAACACTTTCGGCGATACGACCTTGCCGTCCCTGTCGATGATGAGACTGAGCTGAATGCTCGCGCTCGACGGAGAACTCTCGTCCGCGTCCTCCGTGACATACTTCCTCACAGGCAGAGGAGCCCGGAACGATCCGCCAAGCCGTCCTTCGGATCCGCGTTCCGAGAACCATAAAATCCAGTCCCCCGGATATTGCCGCAGACTAGGTCCTGGTATCACCAAGGTATAGACATTCCTGCGGGCGAACTGGGCCTCCACGCTGAGCGGGATTACGCGTGAAGCAGGGCGCAGCGGGACGGATACTGTCCGGTTCACGGGCGGCAGAACGATCTCCTTAACAATTTTGCGTGGAGGAATGTTCGGTACCCGGGACGTCTCCGCCTCCGATCCCGGTCTTCCTCGCGGGCCGCCTCCCGACCCGCCTCCGCCAAGCCCGCCGCCGATCGCTCCTCCATTCGCAGTAATCCCGGCCTCAGTGAGCGACCCCGGTTGATGCGCCCCGCCGCCATTCGGCGGTCCGGCCACATTGGCCTCCGCGAACGAGCCCGAGCGCGAACCTTTCGGCGGAGGCGCATTCGCTGGCGTCACACCCAGCATCAACGCCTGTAGCCCCGAACTCATGGACCCGGTCGCCAGGGCAGACGGAGCATTCGGCAGGTCGAGCTGAGCCGTCTGGACACCCTGCTCCGCCCCGCTCCTCGCCTTGGGTGCGACGAACGTCTTCGGAGGCAGCTTCTTGGCTGTCACGTTCATACTGTCCTTGAGCGCCGACTCGCCGGCAAGGATTGGCGCCGCATCCGCGAGTTCGACCTTGACATCCCGTCCAGACTGTACCGGCGGCGGCGCGACAAACTCTCTAACCGGCTTAGGCTGCGGAGTGGCTACCGCGACCAGGTTGGGAGCGGGCACATCCTTTGGCAATAGTTCGGGATGATCAGGTTGCCTGATGAGCTGAGTCGTCGATTGCGGTTTCTCGCTCTTCACGACTAATACTTCGTGAGTCTTGCTGAGATGGCCCTGCGGTTCTTTCGTTGCCCCCTCCGCCTGCTCCGGCGAGATCTTCGGCAGCGATTTGCCGAGGTTATAGCGGATGATTTTGTCCTTTGGGGGCTTGTATTCGGGCAACTGGGCCAAAGCCACATTGGGCATGGCGGCGCGCTCTGCCTCCACAACCGATTCCGCCCAGACCAGAAAAGCCAGAACGCCGGCATGGCCTGCCACCGATACCGCGAATGACAGCCACTTGCGGGATCCCCAACTCATCGATTTATGATATCGGCAACCGTTTGCAAACAACCGGGGTACTCGCCTTCACGCCCGGCTGATGCTGTCGCTGAAACACGAAAAGCGCGCGACCGAAGTCGCACGCTTTGCTTACAGCTCTTCAGGTTGCTCCCGCCTTACGCCTTCTTTTTGCGGCGGTTCACGATGAGCAGCAGGCCGCTGAGGCCGAGCGCCATGGCGCCATAGAAACCGGGCTCCGGCGTGGTCGTCACGCCAGGAGCAAGCTCCACGAGAAAAGTCTGCAATGCGGGGCTGTTCGAGGAGTAGGATCCATTCAGCAGCGCTCCGCTCGAAGTAGCGCCCCACGAAACCACGGCGAATTTCTGGGCCGTCGGGCTCTCCGCGAAATTTCCCCAGTTGTTTTCCGCTTGCTGAACCCAATAGCCTACGGTCGTATTCCCTGTGTTGGGTCCAATCGTGGAATAGCCCGCGTTCTGCGCCGTACCGATGTTGTTATTGGTAATCGCCCAGATAGCTTCCTCGATTGCCACGTTCTGGGAGGTATTTGAAATGGACGTGTCGAACGGAGTGAACTGCGTCACCAGATACGCGGCCATGTTGTAACGCGCGTAGGGGTTGTCGTTGCTGGCGCCAAGGTCGTTTGTCCAGCCGGAACCGCCCGCGGAAAGAATGCTGCCGTAACGGACATCTGCGTTGGCCGATGCGCTCGTGGAACTGATATTCGCGATCGGAACGATGTCACCCAACGACGAGCTCACACCCGGCTGAAAATAGAGCTGATCGTCGACGCACCAGAACGCGACATTCGCCCCCTGATTCGCCGAGTTCGTGATGGTCCCCGCGAACTCTCCTCCGCCCAATCCCAGATCGGAACCGTAGTTATAGCCGTTGCTCGTCCCTGCGCTGTTGCTCGGAACGAAGATTGTTTGATCGATGCCCAGGAATGAAGAATTCGGTATCGGGTAGGTTGGCGCTGCGTACGATGCAATCGCGCACAACGACCCAATCAGGGCAAGTTTGCTAGCTTTCATGTCTCTCCTCCAAAATCGCCGTGGCATCTCTCTCCGTAACGCCTTGGGCGACAATTCGTCTATTTATTTAAAAACACTACCTTGAGGCTTAGTCTAAACAGTTCCCCGCGGGGTATTCAATAGAGTCTGTCCCCATGTATTCAGATCGATACTGTTGGTACTAGATAGAAGGCAAGTAAATAGCATCGTCTCTCTTCTGTAAATCTAATTGAATCAGTGATTTCAATAGAAAAATTACCGCTCGGGTGCGACGGCCGCTTCGCGCGAAGGCATCGCAAAAATTGTTTAATTAAATACATATTTTGGGTCAGACAGCCGCAAAATCGGTATCAAAGATTACGGAAATAACAAGGAAACGAGTACTGGCATTCGTCTCCTCCCGATGGTGCCTCCACAGGCCTGATCAATCCATGAGACATGGTACGTTTAAAGAAAAATAAGGCTTACGCGCATGGCGCAGTAAGCTTCGGAGGAATCAGTGCCTTATTTGTTTCAATCAGCGTGCATTGCAGCGCTTGTAACCGGTGGTTTAGCCCGCGCCGGAACCATAAACGACTCAACCCAAAATCCTGATCCCTCCTATCTGTCTTCATGGACGGACGGATCGAGCGATCACGCTATGGCGAGCGGCGACTCGCAGACCGGACGCTCAAACCAAGGTCTGCCACAGGGAACGACACCAAATCTGATCCAGGTGCAAACTGATGCCGTTCCGATGGTGCCGGAACCATCGACAATCGTCCTAATCGGCGGCGCGGCTTGCGCCGCCCTGATCGGTCGTCCTCAGTTCGCGCGACGTTAACTCAATCTACTTTAGGTACGGGCCACCAGAATCACGTCGAGCGTCCGTGGCCCGTGGACGCCCTTCACTCGTTTCATCTCGATGTCCGATGTCGCCGAAGGTCCGGAGATCATTGTCATAGGTGAGCCCTGGAATCGCCCGAATACGCGCACGCCTTCCGGCACGGACGCCACAATCTGGTCCTGCGCCACCACGCATAAGTGGTAGTCAGGGATAAGGGTCAGCGCTCTCCTCCCCTCAGTTTCCGAATGGCAGAGCACGATTGTGCCTGTGGAAGCGATCGCAACCGTGCATCCTGTCAGCGCACCTTCAGACCCATCTATCGCCTCATGGCCGAGACCGCGGTCAACGATAAATGTAGATCCGCTCGGTAGCCACTTCGCTGGAAGTCCGACCGGAATCAGGAGACTCGACTTCGCACGCTCTTCCATGGCTCGCCGGATCGAGGCTGGTATTTCGTCCGGAGCGCAGAGATACACCCCGGCGCCATAGTCCCGAAGCTTCTCGGCGAGCGCCTCGACGCTCGCCTCTCCGCTCTGCCGGTATTGCCTAACCGGTTCACGAACCGTAGCGCTCCCTGAATTCGCATCACGAATTCGCCGCAGAATCTCCCGCTTAGCCGCGCTCATTTTCGCTTGGCCCACCAATCCCGAAAGCTCTCCTTGGGCGGCGCCGGAAGGTCGCGGCTGTCGGTCCATCCGGGGACAAACGGCCCCGCGAAACTCTGCCCGATGCGGACCAGTTTTTCTGCCGCGCCGAACCGTTCGCCGCTCGCCATCGCAAACCCCGCCGCCTTCATCCCGAGCTTTTCCATCGCTGGCGCCTGCCCGCTCTCCACTAATTCCCGCCGCAGATGAATCAGAATCTCCGGAATATTGATCTTGACCGGGCACACTTCATAACACGCCCCGCACAACGAGGACGCATACGGCAGGGACTGTGCATGCTCCATCCCATGCAGTTGCGGCGTCAAAATCGCGCCAATAGGACCGCTGTAAATCGACCCGTACGCATGCCCACCGGTCTGCCGGTACACCGGGCAAATGTTCAGGCAAGCCGCGCAACGAATACAGTGCAGCGTCTCTCGAGATTCCGCATCGGCCAGCACCTTCGTCCGCCCGTTATCCAGCAGCACCAGGTGAAACTCCCGCGGCCCGTCGCCCTCAGTGACGCCAGTCCAGATCGAGTTATACGGATTCATCCGTTCGCCCGTCGCCGACCGCGGCAGGAGTTGCAGGAACACTTCAAGATCCTGAAACGTCGGAATCACCTTCTCGATGCCGACCATAGTGATCAGAATCTCCGGCAGCGACACGCACATTCTGCCGTTGCCCTCCGACTCCACCACGCACACCGATCCCGTCTCTGCCACCGCGAAATTCGCTCCGCTGAACCCTACCTTCACGCGGAGAAATCGCTCTCGCAAATACGTCCGCGCAGCAGCAGCCAGATCCTCCGGCTCGGTCCCCAGCCCCGGCAATCCCATCTTTCGGATGAACAGTTCCCGAATCTCCGTCCGGTTCTTATGCAGTGCCGGCACGACGATATGCGACGGCTTGTCTTGTCCGAGCTGGATAATCAGATCGGCCAGATCGGTCTCATACGGCGTGATGCCCGCAGCCTCGAGCGCCACGTTCAGGCGGGTTTCGTCCGAAGTCATCGTCTTGACCTTGATGACTTCCTTTTCGCCGTGCGCCTCGATGATCCCGACGATAATGCGATTCGCCTCGTCCGCGTCCCGCGCCCAGTGCACTACGCCACCCGCGCGGGTGCAGACTTCCTCGAACTGCTCCAGATACTGATCGAGATTCCGCAGCGCGCGCTGCTTGATCTGTCGCGCCGATTCCCGCAACTCTTCCCAATCGGGCGTCTCGCCCACCACGCGCGCACGCTTATTCCGGATCGTATCCGTCGCTCGGCGGACGTTCTTCCGAAGCTGCTCGTTCCCCAACAACCCGCGCGCCGCGCGCGGGAACGTCTTCGCAGTCTCCGAATCCCCGACGTGAATGCTCACGACGCCAGAATCTCCGCGATGTGGACGCAGCGCACGGAAGCCCCCGCGCGAGACAAGCCGCCGCCGATATGCATCAGGCAGGAATTATCCGCCGCCGTACACACTTGAGCGCCGGTTCCCCGGATGCAGTCCATCTTCTCGGCCAGGATCGCGGTAGAAACATCCGCATTCTTGATCGCGAAGGTGCCGCCAAACCCGCAGCACTGATCGCTTCCCGGCAGGCTGATTAAGTCCAGCCCGCGCACGCTCTTCAGTAATCGTTCCGGACGATCTCCAATGTGCAGCGCCCGCAACGAATGACACGACGTATGCAGTGTGACCGTGTGCGGGTAATTCGCGCCGGTATCGGTCACACCGAGCTTATCGACCAGCAACTCCGTGAATTCAAAAACCCGCGGAAGCAGCTCCTCGACCTCCCGCTCCAGTCCGGCTTCCGCCGCCATCTTCGGAAAATGATCGCGGATCATCGCCACGCACGAGGCCGAAGGCACACAGATTATCTCGGCCCCGCGAAACACCTCCAGAAAATGCCGCAACAGCGAGACCGCTTCTGCGTGATATCCGCTGTTGTAGTGCATCTGCCCGCAACATGTCTGCGCCGCGCGAAATTCCACGGTATGACCCAGGCGCTCCAGCACGCGCACAACAGCCTTGCCGGTCTCCGGAAATAGCGCGTCGTTGTAGCAGGCGACGAAAAGTGAAATCAGCACGCAGCTTGACCCGCCGCATATGAACGGAACCGTCCGTATTCCCGGTCCCATTTCTCCGTGTCTTGCGGATCGAAACGTTCCGCCGGAAATGACCGCGCGATGATATTCCGCGCATCGCTCAGGGACATCCCGCTCGTCGCCACAATCTGCATCGCGATATTTCCCAGCGCAGTCGCCTCCACCGGTCCGGCAATCACGGTGCGCCCCGTGGCATTCGCCGTGAACTGATTGAGCAAGCGGTTCTTGGACCCGCCACCGATAATCCGAATCTCCGCCAGCGTGCGCCCGATCAGTTCTTCCAATGATTCCAGAACCATCCGATACTTGAACGCCAGGCTCTCGAGAATGGCCCGCGTAAACGCGC